>Ga0208771_1000669_pt1 | contig 20219 bp, 16 predicted proteins | sample AntAceMetag02UKX_FD_184775 | JGI IMG/M metagenome (GOLD analysis project Ga0208771, IMG submission 184775) | Saline lake microbial communities from Ace Lake, Antarctica - Antarctic Ace Lake Metagenome 02UKX (SPAdes) (version 2) | ecosystem: Environmental > Aquatic > Non-marine Saline and...
AGTTGCGTCTGTGGGGGTAGGGGGGATGCCGGGTTTGTCAGTCATCAGGGTGGGGCGGATAACCGATGGATCGAACTTGAAGATCTCCGCCATTCGATAACCGAAGTCACTTCGGTTGATTCTTTCGCTCCCTCCCAGATGATAGAGTTCGGTCAGTTCCGGGCGGGCAAGGAGGATCTTAATGCCGGCTCCGGCGTCTTCCACATAAAGCGGTGTTCGAAACTGATCCTGGAAAAGTTCGAGTGGTCTGTTGTTGCGAAAACCATCCAGCATAAATCCCAGGAAAGAAGAAGAAAAAGGACTGGGGGGGCCATACATGAGGGGGAGTCTGAGGACAATATAATTGGAAACAATGCTCTTTACGATCTCCTCCCCGGCCAGTTTGGTTCTTCCATAATGACCTTTTGGTCCGGTCGGATCATCCTCTTTATATCCACCCTTTTCTCCGCCGAAGACCCGGTCGGTGGAGATGAATATCAGCCTGGCTTTATCTTTTTCCGCCGCGCGGGCTATATTTTCGGTCTCGGAGATGTTAATCTCTCTGGCCAGGGCCATATTATTCATGCACTCCTCCGGAAATGTCATGGCTGCGGTGTGGATAATAACATCCGCAGAGAAACTTCGGCAGATTCGGTTGACCTCTGCCGTATACCGTATATCAAGATGAGCGAAATTACCCCCGTCATCATCCGGATGGTGACGCCCAAAAGTCCCGAGGATATGGTAAGTGTCTTTAAAATGTTGAAAGAGGTTCCACCCTAAAAACCCGGAAACCCCCGTGATTAAGATCCGCATACAGACTTTCTCCAGTCAATAACTGTTGATAATCGACTTGTAAGTATAGTATAAGCTGATCTGAAATGCAGCATTATTTTGGATACGAGCAGGACTATTATAGGCAGGACGATTACAGGCAGGACGATTATTGGCAGGACGATCACGGGCATTGTCAAAAAATTTATGAAAGAATTAAACCGGTGAAGGGAAACTGAATATCCAATATTCAACCAACCTCCGCCAAGGCTACGGCGGGCATGCAAGGAATATCCAATGAAGAAGTATGGACACCCACCCCCCGAAACGAGTTAGGGATGCAAGCACCCGAAACAAGTTCGGGAGGCCCCGAATTAATCGGGATGCGAGCACAAGCACTTGGATATTGGATATTCCTTGTTGGTTGTTGGATATTCAAAAAGGGGCCGAGGTGGCGGGTTAATAGTCCTGCCTGTAATGGTCCTGCATAAAAAGGGGTCGAGGTAAGAGGCAATCGTCCTGTCCCTAAATCGTCTTGTAAATAAAATTCCAGAGTTATTTATGAAGAATAAAACACAATGGACTATACCACTCCTGCTTTTTCTCACGATTCTGGTGTCTTATGGTTACTTTATCCATTTTATCGGGATGGAGTCATGGAATGTGAGCAGCCGTCTTGATCTGGTCTATTCCCTGGCCGAATACGGGTCCTTCCGTATTGACCCTTATCATAAGAATACCGGTGATAAGGTTTATTATGACGGGCATTACTACTCTGATAAGGCACCCGGGCCATCTCTGTCAGCCGTGCCCGCCTATCTACTTCTGAAGCGGCTGGGGGTGGATTCGGAGAAGTATATGCGTTATGGTCTGACCCTGCTGATAATAGGGATTCCATCAGCTCTGGGTGCGGTCCTTCTATACTGGATAACCGGTATATTTAAGGATATCACCATCCGGTCCAGAGTGATGGTCGCACTGATCTACGCGCTCGGGACACTGGCCTTTCCGTTTTCTACTATTTTCTATGGCCATCAGCTGGCCGCATCCGCCTCGATTGCAGCGTTCTTTATCCTCCTGATGATGAAAGAGGGGAGATGGAGAGAATCTTCTCTTCTGCTTATTCTAAGCGGATTTCTCTCCGGATACGGTTTCATATCCGATTATCCGGCCGGTATCAGCATGGTTCTTCTGGCGGTATATGCTCTCGTTATATTAAAGAGGAAGAGTGGAATGATTTCATGGCTGATCGGGGTAGCTATCCCGATCGTCTTTATCCTTTATTATAACTATATCTGTTTCGGATCACCATTGGTCAGTTCATATTCTCTTCATCAGACATATAGTCACAGCAAAGGTTTATTAGGTATTGCCTGGCCAACCCTTGACGCGCTCTGGGGAATTACTTTCAGCTCCTACCGGGGAATTTTCTATCAGTCCCCGGTTCTCTTACTCTCCCTCCCCGGATTCTATCTTCTCTGCCGCCGCCGGGAAAATCGAGCGGAGTTCGGGCTTTTCCTTATGATAGTACTGGGATTTTTCTTCTTTAACTCGGGTTATGCCTACTGGGATGGAGTGGGGAGCTCGGGGGCCCGCTTTCTGATTCCGGCTATTCCCTTCCTGGTCATTCCCCTGGCCCGGTCGGTTAAAAGATGGCCTCTCCAGGTGACATTACTCGGTATTCTCTCGATAATCATTATGCTGATTATCACTGCCACGGAACCGCGGGCGGAGTGGAAAGTCCGGAGCCCATTTTTCTATTTCAGTATATTCCTTTTTCTGAAGGGATATCTGGCTGAGAATCTAGGAATGATCTTTGGGTTGAAAGGGATGACCGGGATTATCCCGCTGGTGATTTTCCTGGGGGGATCTTTCATAATTCTCTTCATTGCGACGCGTGGTTCATCGCGGCTGAGAATCCGGGGGAAGGAAATCCTGCCCGCTGCCGGTTTGATGGGAATAGTATTGCTCTGGTTGGTGGTTGGCGGCTGGGAAGAGCCTTGTCTCCAGGAGTATGATAAGGCGGAGAGTCTCTTCCGGTATTATCGTGGTCAGGGAAAGATCCAGTGGTCGGAGGTGGAAGATTACTACAAGAGTTCGATTGACTCTGATCCCGGTTTTCTGGACCCTTATATGAGACTGGCGGAGATTGCCAGGATGAGAGGACATCACCGGGTAGCGCTTACCTATTATAAAAATCTCTCAGATCGTTATCCCGGTTTAGTTATTCTTCATCAGGAGATGGCCCTGGTCTATGATTTGATGGGGGAGACGGATAAAGCCGAGAAAGAGTTGCTTCTAACCATTGAGATTTCCCCGGGGAACGCTTCGCTGAGAAACCATCTGGCCGGTTTTTACCTTGAGAAGGGTCGCAAGCAGGAAGCAATTGTCCAGTTTGAGGAGAGCCTCCGGATCAACCCCGGGGATAAGAAGATACAGTTGCGGCTGGAACGGGTTAGGCCGGAGGGAAGGTAGTCCGATTTAATAAATCGGACTACCGGTTTCAACAGTTCCAACCGTTCGATCCGTTTCAAAGCCTGACACACGGCTGGAACTGTTTTTTCCTGGAACAGCTGGAACTGCTGAAACGGTTGGAGCGGTTAGAATGGCTGGAACGGTTACCTATCGATACGTTCCAAAAACACAAAATAGACCAATGAGCGGGAATCCGGATCTCCGTTAGGAAAGTATCATCCGAGGATTCTTACGATAGAAAAGGCCGCCACCGCGGCGATCAGAGGCGTAGTGATCCACCCTACAAAGATCTTGGTCAGGGTCTTACGATTGACGGTTGAAGTTCCGCTTAGTAACCCAACTCCGATGACAGCTCCTACTACCGCATGGGATGAAGAGACCGGAATTCCAATTTGAGTAAAGAAATGAAGTGTTACCGCGTGCACAATAACTACTATCAATGCCGGAAAGGGGGAGAGGGGGGTTATTTTCTTTCCGATCGTCATCATCACCTTTTTCCCGTATGTCAAAGCACCGATTGCGATACTTAAGCCTCCGAGAAGAGCACCGATAACCGCGGGATCAAGCCCCATATTATTGAACATTCCTGCCTGGTAGTAAGAGTCGGTAGTTACCACTACATTGTTTGCACCCAGTGCGTAAGCTCCATAACATCCGAAGACCAGGAAACCGACCTTCATAATCCGATCCTGGATCAGTGGATTGCGTACATATCGGAAGAAGAAAAACCCAAGGACTTTAAGCAGAAATATACAGAGGACAATTCCGATGATCGGGTGGAGAAACCAGCATCCCAGCATCTTTATGAATTTGGACCAATCAACCGCCCCCATACCTGAACCGGCGATTGCTATTCCCATGAACGCGCCAATGGCTGCTTGAGAAGTAGAAGTAGGAATGGAGAGGTAGGTTATGATCGTAATGGTTAGCGCGGCACAGGTGGTGGCGATTAGGGCCAGTGTGGTAGCGGAGAGCGTTGTTCCTCCCGCTTCAGCTTTCTCTTCCGCATTGACCTCTTCTTTTACAAATTTGATGCACCCTGAACGGAATAGGCCAGGGCCTTCGAGGGTGGCTCCAATCAAGACGAAGATAGCGATAAGTATGATAGCGGTTTTGTAGCGTAGAACATTGGTAGCTACGGCAGTACCGAATATATTGGCGGCATTGTTGGCGCCAATCCCCCAACCCAGATAGAGCCCACCAATTAACTTATATCCTGCGTTAGCTATTAAAAACTGGCTTATCACATAAAATCCTTATTTTTAAAGTGGGCGTTTGACAACCATTACTCCAAGCCGTTCGGCGGCGTCTTCCGACAGATCTGAGATATAGGCTATGTCCTGTATCAGTTCCCGGATATGCAATTTTCGGCAGAGATCGAGATCAGATTTGAAGAGGGTCTTGATCGTCTCCCATTCAATCTTGTCGGCTTCCGTCTCAAAAGTAGTTACCTGGATAATTGCATCTTTTACTTTCTCAATGTCCAGATCCATTGCTTCCAAAGCAACTTTGAAGGCGTTGAATGAAGCTATCCCCCTGTCAAGGAGTTCGAGAATCCCCGCGTTTAAAAATTCCGGAATCTCCGGGCGGGTCAGTACAATCAGATTGGCCGTAGTTTCTGCCTGGTTGGCAATCCGATCGACAAACTCCGCCAGCATGATGTAATCTCCCCGATTGATGGGGAGGAAGGCGCCGGCGTATAATTTTGCCTCGATTGCCTGTTTAACCTTATCCGCCTCATTTTCACTTTGATGGACCCGGAGGGAGGATTCTTTGAAATTATTATTATGGTGCAGATATGCTTCCATCAATTCCCGGAGGTGACCGAGAGCTTCGGCTACCACAGAAAAATGATCCAGGAAGAGTTGGCTTACTTCCTTTTCTTTTCGATTGAATATCATTATTCGTCCCCCTTTTTCGTGTTTTAATATGATTAGAAAGTATTTTCTAATGTAATCATCGGATAATTGCCGGTTGAAATATCCAGAGGTTTATTCTTGCGGTAATTAGAAGTCTATAATATACACTAATATTTTCCTGGGACAATTATTATCTGAAAATTCTCCAGAATGAATTATTTTGCGCCTGTAGCTCAGTCCCGATAGTCATCGGGATCTAAGGGCTTCATCGGATTTAGTCTTCCTTCGGTCGCCTAAATCCGTGAATCCCTAAGATTGGATAGGTTGTTTTTTTAGATCTTACGTAGTAATATAATTGAATTTACGTATGCGCCTGTAGCTCAGTCCCGATAGTCATCGGGATCTAAGGGCTTCATCGGATTTAGTCTTCCTATGGTCGCCTAAATCCGTGAATCCCTAAGACTGGATAGGTGCGTTGCAGATTTAGCATAATGGTAAAAATGTATTTAAGTTTGCGCCTGTAGCTCAGTAGGATAGAGCATCGGATTTCTAATCCGAGGGTCGCAGGTTCGAGTCCTGCCAGGCGTATGAAATTTTCTTAAAGAAAATTTTATAATAAGTCTTGCTTAATTGGATAGAGCACCCCAACATTTTAATGTCGGGGGGGCGCAGGTTCTCAGCCAGAGGCTGATGCGCCTCTGGCACAGAGTCCTGCCAGGCGTATTGAGACAGGGGTAAGGGATAAGGGTTAAGGATACTGATTGCTTAATTTATGCGTATAGAAGATAATGCCCGTATTGTTTTTCGAAGAAAAATAATACTATGGTGAGCGTAGCTCAGTTGGTTAGAGCACCTGGTTGTGGCCCAGGGGGTCGGGGGTTCGATTCCCCTCGCTCACCCTTCTTCCGGTTAATTTTGGAACGGAACAAATCCATTCCAAATTTATGAAACTGCGAATAAGAACCTATTTTTATCCCCCTTATTCTCCTTGTGGTCATCTCTATCTCTTACTCCAAATCCCCCGAAGACCAGGCCCCTGCTCCGGAGTTGTCCCGTTCTCCATCGGGACAATAATCATTTTGTATCCGGGGTTGTTGATCTTGGGAATTATCCTGGAGATCGATCTGACTTACAGTTGCTCTCCCGTTCCCGTTATTTCCTCCTTGACTACCCGGAAGTAGCAATGTACATTGACGTACATAATTTACTGCTTCGGAATTTCAATAAACCGCGGATTAAGCAGATTTGGCGGATTGTTTTTTCTTTTAATCAGCATAATTAGCGTAATCCGCGGTTAAATAAGTTGCCCGAGCGAAGTGAGGGCTAAGTTCTCGGAATATGCAATAAGGGAGATGGGAATGATTACAACAACATTGACTAAATTGAGGCAGCATACTCGGGATTATTTTGATGCCGTGGAAAACGGGGAGAGGATAATAGTCAGCCGTTATGGGAAACCGGTTGCTGAAGTGCGCCCTATTAATAGGAGTCAGGTCCCGTCCTGGAGCAAGCCCGGGCCCAGATTGGTGGTTGATAATGTCTCGCTGAGCCAGGCGATATTGGAAGAGCGGAACGAGCAGAGGATATGAGACTATTTCTTGACTCTTCCGCCATGGTTAAGCGATACATTGATGAACCGGGCAGTGAAACGGTTGATACCCTCTGTTCTCAGGCCATGGAATTGGGGATAAGCGTTATTTGTCTGCCTGAAGTTGTTTCGGCGTTATGCTGGCTTATCAGAGAGGGGAAGTTAGTATCTTCTCAGTATAGAATGCTCAAGCAGAAACTTGTCTCGGATGGAGAAGACTCGGAGATACTTGATATTTCTCCCGGAGTGATCTCCGTGGCGACAGCTGTCCTCGAAAAAACTCCATCCCGGGCCATGGATGCTATTCATATTGCCTCAGCCATACAATGGAATGCCGATCTATTCGTATCCTCTGATCTTCGCCAGATAGCCTCGGCGGAAGAATTCGGGCTGAGGGTTGAGAGAGTGTAGTCGTTTTGGTATTCAAGATCTGAAAAAGGTTCTAAATAATATGTCTTATCCACGTTTCAGAATAAGTATGACCATTCCGGAAGTTATTCGGTCGGTCTTTGATGCCTTCGGCGCCGGAGATAACCTGGCTCCCACAGAATTTGCCAGAGAGTTAAAGAGTTTCGGCTCCCATGATCACATCGTGATGACCGGTTCCGGGCGGGCGGGTTTCCGGTTATTACTGGAATCCCTGGATATTCCTCCGGGGTCCGAGATAATCTTTCCTGCCTACACCTTTCATATAATGCCAGAAGTCGCGTCCGAATGCGGTTTAAAACCGGTCTTTGCTGATGTTGATCCGGAGACCTGGAATATCGATCCCGAAAAGATAGTTCCCCTGATCAATAAAAATACCAGGGCGATCATGCCCACCCATCTCTTTGGAGTCCCGGCTGATATGGAGAAGATCGGCGGTATTGCCCGGGATAACGGTCTCTTGCTATTTGAGGACTGCGCTCACGCGCTGGGAGCGCTTGATGGGGCTGAACCGGTCGGGAATAAGGGAGATGCCGCGCTCTTTACCTTCGCCATGAGCAAGAATATGCCCTGTTGGGGCGGCGGGGCGATAGTGGTGAGGGATCAGGAACTGGCGGAACGGATGCTCAGTAGAATGGATGATCGGGGAGTGCCTTCTCCTCTATCTATTCTCCGGCGGCAGATATCAAATATACCCGGTATTATCCTTACCCAATGGGGTATCTTCCCTTGGACGCTCTATCCGGCGATCAGGCTGGCGGATCTGAAAGGTAGTAATTATTTCGACCGGCCGTTTATTGAGGCGGTTAGGGGGTCTGAGGGGGGTAATCAGCTATTAAATAATAGTAATCAGTTATCAATTATCAGTGATCAGTACGCCTCTGGCGCCGGCAAAAACAGGATAACCGGGATCTCTCCATTTCAGGCATCGGTTGGTTTGCGACAGTTAAAACGATTTCCCAGATGGTTAGACAAACAGGTTCGGAATGCCCGCTTGCTCCGCGGTCTCCTGAATGATTGCCCGGGACTTCAGCTCCAGCAGGAACCCGAGGGAACCCGTTCATCTTTCCTCTATGTTAGGGCCCGGGTCGATGTTCCTCCAGCGGTGCGTGGAAAACTGCTTCGGGTCGGGATAGATACCAAGCCGGATGATATGCGGAACTGCGCGGAGTTAAAAATATTTGAATCCCATCTTCCCTGCCCGGTAGCCGAAAAGCTGGGAGGTCACTGTATAGAACTCCCCTGCAGCCATTTTTACTCCGATCGGCAGATCAATCAAATTGCCGATCGAATAATTACAGCGTTATAAAACAAGAATTTAGCGCCTGCGGAGCAGTTATTTAACCACGAAGGACACGAAGTTCACGAAGAAATATAAAGAATCCAGAAATATATATAAGATATTATATTTTTGACTTCGTGTTCTTCGTGACCTTCGTGGTTTCAATTGTCCCTATAACCTATATAAAATTACTGAGAACCTAAAATCATAACTGATTATGTCTGACGCGAGATTCAAAGAACTTTTAGAAGATGGGCTCCATTACGATCTCCGGATTCTGCTTATCCATAAAGCGGAGTCCGATGAGTTAAGCCACGAGCCAGTCCTCCCCACCGGTATCGCAATCCTGGCGGCTATCTGTAAAAGGAAAGGTGTCTCGATCCGATGCCTGGACTATTCGGTAATACATTTTAACCGGGAGAGACTGGATGAGATTCTTGAGGAAGAGAGAATTGATGTAGTGGGACTTTCCGGTACCACTCAGGCCATCCCCCGGATATATAAAATCATCAGTGCAATAAAAGAGTCCCATCCCCGAATTATTATCATGATGGGGGGACCTCATGTCACGGTCCTCTATGAAGAAGCCATCGAAAATGGGGCGGATATTGTGGTTCGGAATGAAGGCGAATTAACCTTTCTGGAACTCCTCCCGCTCCTGAAGGGCGCCACTCCAGCTCAGATTACCGACCGTCTGGAATCCGTGAAAGGAATCGCCTATCGCGGGGCGGATGGGAAGATCCAGCTCAATCCTTCCCCTGCGCGCATCCGAGATCTGGATCTGATCCCGTTTCCCGATCGGGATAGTTTTGATTTCCCGGAGAAGTATCATATGGCAATCAGGATAACCAGGGGCAACAGCTTTTCTGTTCTTGGGACCAGGGGTTGCCCCGGCCACTGTTTCTTCTGTTCCCGGGCGGTCTTCGGCCATGCCGTCAGCGCCCGTTCTCCGGAGAATATGGTCGAGGAGATCTGCTTGGTGAAGGAGAGGTATCCCGATATTACCCAATTTGAGTTTCTGGACGATTATCTCCTATTCGATCTCGACCGGATGAACCGGTTCTGTGATCTTATGATTAAGCGGAAGGTAAACCTCTACTGGTCGGCCGGGAATTCCCGGGTGGATAATATCGAGCTCGATACTTTGAAGAAGATGAAGGCCAGTGGTTGCTTCAAAATAAATTACGGGATCGAGGCCGGCACTGATGAGATATTAAAGTCCATCAATAAGGAAATTACCATTGCTGACGCCCGGAGGGCAATTGAAGTAACCCATCGGGCCGGCCTCTATGTCGGGGTCTATTTCATTCTCGGGCATCACCGGGAAACCATTGAAGATATAGAGGCGACGATCCGCCTAGCTAGATCATTGCCGGCCGATGCCGTCCAGTTCACCATCAATACCCCCTGGCCCGGAACTTCGATGTACCGCTATCTGGAGAAAAAGAATTATCTGCTCAGTAAAAACTGGGAAGATTATCAATATTTCAAGAAGCCGGTTTTCCATACCGAGAACCTGACCCCGGAAATTCTTGAGAAGATGCTTCATAAAGCCTACCTGAGCTATTATTTTAATCCCGGTTTATACTTCCGTCATCTGAAGAATCTATTGTTCACCCGGCGCTTTTACTTATACTATACCACCCTGTCATTGATCCTCTCTAACCTGTTCAAGAGAGAGAAAAAGCAATATCAAGAAAAAATCTAATCGATGAATAATCCCCGGAAAACCGAGGGAAGGATGGATTATATTTTTCAATCCGCATAATCCGTATAATCCGCGGTTTAATAAGTTTCGAAGCCAAGTTCTATAAATGATGAATTTTAAAGATATAATCTACTTCGGCACCTCCATTCTGAGAATGCATCTCCAGCCTTCTCACCGCGTGCCGCTCAGTGTTCATATCGGTCTTACCAACCGCTGCAACAATCGGTGCCGCTACTGCAATTTTCAATCACTCTCACAGGAAGATGTCTGGACCACGGAGGATTTAATTCTGGTTCTGGATGAGATGCGGGAGGCCGGTACCCGTCGGGTTCAGTTTACCGGCGGGGAACCGATGCTCAGAAAAGATCTGGGGATTATCCTGGCCCACGCGAAATCACTGGGTATGTTCGTCGGAGTATCAACCAATGGATTCCAGGTCCCAAAACGGGTGGAGGAACTACGACCGGCGGATATTGTCCAGGTCTCCTATGACGGTCCCCCGAAAGTTCACGGATATTTGAGAGGAGATAAGAGTGTGGATGAGACGGAGGCTGCGATAGATATTCTTTTGAAAAAGAAAATCCCGGTCTGGACCAATACAGTCTTAACCACCGTCAACTCCCCGTATATCGATGAGATCGTAGAGTATGTCCGTGCCCGGGGAATGGTCTCTAATTTTGTTCTCCTGGATTATTTCGCCGATCCGCAGGAGCACTTTCATCCGGCCCTGAAAGATATTCAAGATCTGGTCCTGTGCGGTGAAGAGAAAAGGAAAGCCCTGGAGCGGTTGATTAAATTAAAGCGCGCCGGAGCGCCGGTTGCCGGTTCAATCCCATATTTCCAAAATGCTCTTGATTGGCCGTATGAAGATCGGGTGACCAGCCCCGAACGGTCTCCGCTATATCGCTGCTGGTTCGGGCGGGCGGTGGGCCATCTTGAGGCGGATGGCAATCTGTATGCCTGCGGAATGGGTGTGGGGCGCGTCCCCGGTATAGATGTGAGAGAGGTTGGTTTTAAGCAGGCCTGGAAAGAACTGAAGCCTCTCCCGAACTGCAACTCCTGCACTATGGCCTGCGGGGTGGAGGTGAATCTACTGTTCTCTCTAAACTTAAATGTTATATACAATTGGTTCAGGCAGCTGAGGTAAAACTACGAATTACGCGAATTACGCGAAAAAATTATAGAAGGGAGAAAAACGTGAGAAGATTCAACAACGTAATTGTAATTGGCGGCGGGGGATACGTGGGGGCGGTATTGGTGCCAAAATTACTGAAGGCTGGTTATCGGGTTAAGGTTTATGATCTTTTTATATACGGGAAAGAAGTATTCGATAGCGTGAAGGATGACCCAAATTTGACTTTGGTCAAAGGGGATGTGAGGGATATCTCCCGGATGGGAGAAGAGCTGAAGGGGATCGAGGCTATAATCCATTTGGCCTGTATATCCAACGATCCCAGTTTTGAGCTTAACCCGGAACTGGGGAAATCCATTAATTTTGATTGCTTCGAGCCCCTGGTACGAACAGCGAAAGACGCAGGAGTAAAACGGTTTATCTATGCGTCCAGTTCCAGTGTCTATGGGATCAAAGAAGTCGAAAACGTAACCGAGGATATGGAACTGGACCCGTTGACCGATTACTCTCGATTTAAAGCGATGTGTGAGGAAGTTCTTTTGAGGTATGCCGATGATGACTTCGTTTGCCTGATTCTCCGACCGGCCACAGTCTGCGGATATTCCCCCCGGCAGCGTATGGACCTGATCGTAAATATCCTTACCAATCACGCGGTTAACCGGGGGAGAATACTCGTCAACGGCGGGGATCAAAAGCGCCCCAATATCCATATCGAAGACGTGACTGATCTCTATACCAAAGCACTTGAATATGATGATGAAATGATCAACCGGAAGATCTTCAATGCCGGATATGAAAATTTCCCGGTAAGCGAACTGGCCCGGCAGGTTAAAGATATCGTCGGTTCGGAGGTTGAGATTATTACCGAACCTACCAACGATCCCCGTTCTTATCATATCTCATCTAAAAAGATTAGGGCTGAACTTGGTTTTATCCCCCGGCATACAATAGAAGACGCGGTAAAAGATCTAAAAGATGCTATTGAAGATGATCGCCTGACCGACCCGATGTCTAATCCGCTTTACTTTAATATCAAGCGAATGAAAGAGATAGAATTAGTCTGATTCCCCGGCGCATGGTAAAGAAGCCCGGCTGAACGATCTTCAGATCTGTTTAGGGGCGAAGCGCCTCGCCGCTCTTCCGACTTTCCCGGGGAGCAGGCGTCGGAAAAGGTTTCCCATGATAGACTGGTAGGCTTCGCAGGGTGTCCAGCACTGCGGGCAGCGCCCATTTATTATCTCATCTTGAATTAAAACCGTCTCCGGCTTCCTCCAGATTCGGCCGAGGTCGAAGTCTTCCTCTCTTAAGTTCCCCAGCAAGCGATCATATCCGGTGCAAGGATAGACCTTCCAGGTGGGATCGATAAAACAAGAACTGGAGAGAGACAAACAGGGCATTGGGCAAAGCCCATTGGCTACAAATCGGCACGCGTCCTTGAGGTAAGAGCGTTCTAAATATTTCCGCGGGCCGGGAAAAAGGCGGTAACCGGTGATAAGATCAGCGAGTACGGCTGCGGCCGCCGGGCCGGGGGTGGGGTCGAGTTTGAGGTTGTCATAGAAAAACGATATATGCGCGAGATTGTAATGGAAATCGTCGGCCCGGATGTCAGGTATATGCTTACGAACCGCGGCAATTGTATCATGGCGTAGATCAATATTTTCCCGCTGCAGTGTCATCCCCAGGAAAACCTCGACACCTTTTTCCCGGCGGAGTGCGGCAAATGTTTCCAGTGCGCGCTCCCAGCTTCCCTTTTTTCCTTTGAGGTGATCATGAACCTCCGGGGGGCCATCCAGGCTTACTGTGACCACAATCTTCAACCCCGGACGCCTTTTTACCGCTTGCACTGCCCGGACCGCCATCTCCGGTCGAGAACCGTTGGTGGGGAAATGGAGCAGGATCAGCCGGTGAGAATTTTTAGTTATCGTCTCTATGATCTCAGGCAGGTCGGAACGTAGAGTGATTTCTCCTCCGGTCAGATCCACCCAGGAGAAATAATTCTGTCTCTGGAAAAACTTTCGTATATCTTCAAGCGTCATCTCCTCGGCCGGTGGTCGTTGCCAGGTCAGACAGGCACGGCAATGAAAGTTACAGCGGTAGGTCAATGCCATGGTCAGCTTATAGGGGTGGGATAGGCGGCGGAGGTTGGAGCCCAAAATTGATAGAATGGTTTGGATGTAAGCGGTCAGCATTTGGAATAGCTTAACCCGGATTATTCATCCCATATGGGATGAATAATCCGGGTTATCCCAGAAACATGTATTTTAGCCAGCTGAAAACGTAGCGAAAAAATACCACCCGTAGCTTGATCTTCGACTCGCCGAAACGCCTCTCGTATTCGTGAGTGGGCACTTCCTTGATCCGGAAGCCGTGGCGAAGAGTCTTAATTGTCATTTCTTGCTCGATGGTGGTGATGTTTTCCTTCAGCCCCAGTTTACGGGCCACCTCGGTTTTAATCGCCCGGAAGCCGTTCTGTGACTCGCTCAGGCGCACGCCGAAGCGGTAGTTGATACCGAGGGTAATAATGTCGCTGCCGATCATTCGCATGAACTTTTCTAGGTCGCCATGTAGCTCATCCGAGCCCCCTCGCGGGCGGGAACCGACGACGTGGTCGGCTTCGCCGCGCAGGATCGGCACCACCAACCGTGGAATATCATCCGGGAAATGGGAATAATCGGCGTCTATGAAGACTATGATGTCACCGCTTACCTCTTCGATCGCTTGCCGGATGGCCGCGCCTTTCCCCTTGCCGGAGTCAAGAATAACCCGGGCGCCAAGTTCCGCTGCGATGGTCCCGGTGCGGTCAGTGGAGTGGCCGTCAATTACTATCAGTTCGTCGGCATACGGGTGGCAATAGTTTATGATGTCGGTGATGCCTTCCTCCTCGTTGCGGGTGGGAATGACCACTGAAACCTTTTCCCGGCGGTTCCTATATTCTTCACGCGCCAGGTCATCCTCTGTCTGTGAGATCCAGGGATTTGTGCCTTCCGTAATATTATTATCTTCCGTATTTGATGGCATATTGTTTATTTCCTTATCCTATCCTTTCACCAGAGGAGAGGGGATTTCTGAATTTGAACATCATCAACTTATAAGCTTATCAACCGGAGGAGAGCTCTTCAACTTAATTCTGCGCGAGGCCGGCAGCCAGTAGCGTGGTCCGGTTGGAATAGGCAGACCCAAAACCCCTAAGATAGTCTGGATCAGCCAGATAAATTCCCCCGGATGCAGTGATCGTAGCAGAAGTCCAATAATCTTTTTAGGCCGCAGATAAAACCGGCGGTAAGCCAGGCGGTAGTAAGTTGTTACCTCTTCAATATTCATTCCCGGCAGCCAGTAGCTGATCCCCGAGCCATAGAAACCGGTTGGGGCGGGATCGTCAAGCTGAAATAAAAATTTCCCGTGTCTTTCAATCTCGGTCCAGACCTCTGACCCCGGCAAAGGTAAAAGGTAATTAAAAGTAGCCGCGTCCGGGTCCATCTTGATAGCGAAATTAATGGTCTGGAGCATCGTTTCGGCTGAATCATAGGGAAGTCCCAGGATAAAATTGCCATAAACAACTATCCCCCGCTTCCGCGCCCAACCTGTTGTCTGGAGGACTCTCTCTAGAATCAATTTTTTCTTTATCCGGAGTTGGATCTCGGGGGAGCCGCTCTCCACCCCCAGTGAGATCTTGAAGACCCCCGCTGCTTTCATTAAATCTAACAACTCCTCGTCGCAGAGATCGGCCCGGATTCCGTTCTGGAGGTTGATGGCCAAGCCGAAAGGAATCATACCCCGGAAAAACTCCTTGGCCCAATCCAGGTTCAAGGTCAGGTTATCGTCAAGGATATCGATCTGATGAATTTTGAAACCATCAACAAGCATACGTACTTCTTTAAGTGCCCGCTCAACGGAGTAGAAACGGTAACGACTGCCAAAAACACTCTTGTTGCAATAGGTACATTGATAGGGGCATCCCCGGCTGCAGATGAACGCGCCGATCGGGCGCCGACGGGCCCGGGACTTGTAATACGAGAATGGCGGCAGAAGATCCCAGGCAGGGGTGGGCAATGAATTCAGGTCCTCGATCAGGGGCCGAGGCTGCTCGCGGACGTTACCAGCATCCCGGCTTTGCCAGAGGCATCCCCGCACGTTTCGGAAAGGTTCCCGACTGTCAGCATTGACGTTGGCCAGAATTTCTATTAGGGTTTCTTCCCCCTCTCCCATTACGACCGCATCGGCCTCCGTTGAGTTAAGACAATATTCCGCCAGAGCTGAAGGTAGGGGGCCGCCCAGTATTACTAAACCGCCAAACCCGGCTGTCCTAAGAATGGCAACCAACTCTATGCCGGCCGGGTGGGTAACGATGTTGGTGGAGATACCCACCAGGGCGGGGTTGACCGACATGATATGATCACAGAGGTCGACCGCCTTGATCTTCAAGGCGTTAGCATCTATCAGATCAATACTATGTCCCCGCTCACGGGCAATTGCTGCCAGGTAAGTCAGGCCGAGGGGTGGCTCGATTGTGCCTTCGTTTATGCCCTTCGCTGCTTCGGGATAAGGATTTATCAGGATCAGGTCCATATTTATTTAAAATCGTGTGTTGTTTAATACTGGCACAGATCATTGAGATTGAAAAGGATTAGCTGTTTCTCGATTTTGATTGTGGATATACTAAGGGATAAGATCCGAAAGTTCAAGCGGAAAGGCATAGAGTAATGTCGATATAGTTATTTCATGCCTGTCAATGAGATTAAGGGATGGGTTTTGATGAAATCAAAAAATAACCCTGCTATATTAGTGAGATGAAGCATAGATTTCTTGTTTGCTTTCGGGATAAAAATACAGGATAATGCGTGACGATCGGAAAGACTTCAGCGTCAATAAAAATGATATGTGGGACTTATTCATAATATCCCATAGTAATCCGAATTAATTACGTTAAACTTTAATATCTGGCTGAATCTCCCGGAAATTCTTCACCACAAAATGACTGATAATCGCATCAATGAGTTCTGTCAAACTGATCGGATCAAGAAAGCCGACCGGCGTGTCCGCATTCAACATTGGGTGATAGCGGGGCTGATTCTTTTATTCATTTTTTCGTCCCTGCTGGCGGATCTCTGGCCTGCCCGGAATATTTATTTTTTGATCTTTCATAAAGTCGATGGCTTGCTCACCATGGAGCTTCCAGTTACCGCTGCCATGAGGTATGCCGCCGGGCACACTGAAAACTCCTGTGATTCTCTTCCTTACGTATTGTTGCTGAAGTTATTGTACGCGTTTATCCCCGGCCGTTTAATTGTTCTACGGCTTGCCTCAATTTTATCAGGGTTAGTCGCGCTGGTGTGTTTTTACCGGATGAGCAAGGCGCTATTCGGCCGAATAATCGCGAGTATCTATATTTTCCTTCTGGTGACTTCTCCGGTCTTTATAGAAGGAATGCGATCGTTCGGATTTATCCCTTTTACCGTCGCCTTGGTGGCTGTCTCCATTTACCTTCTCTTCTCTACTATTGACAGGAAGAGAGTGATGTCGCGGGTTTTTTTATTGTCCGGCTGCAGTTACCTTCTTTTTTCCGGGTATGCGGTGGGACGAGTAGCGATAATTTTTCCCCTGATGATGTATGTCATTTTCTGTAAGCGGAATTGGCGCAAATTAATCATTTGTTTAGTTGTGCTGGCAGTAATGATTATGGTTCTTGATCTGGCATTCGGTGATATCGGTTTTGATGCCAAAGATTGGTTTACAGTGGGAACCGAGTGGATGATGAATAGCAGTCACCGGTCGTTACCGAGCAGAAACTTCGGTTGGCTTGTGAATAATATCGGGGCTCTCTCAGATTATCTGATTTTTCAACGGGATCGTACTCATTTTCGGGAACCGGTCTTCGATGATGAGGTGGCGCAAGCCCGGATCTTCAATATGGTGTATACTCCATTTTTTCTCATCGGCCTTATCATTTCCCTGGTTAAGAGAAAACGGAATCATGTTTATGTACTGTTGTGGGCCGGTTTCTTTGTTGTGTCAATGCTTCCCACCAGCGAACTGGCAATTCGCCGTTTTATCTTTGCACTGCCGCCTCTATATCTCTTGATCGCGATTGGACTTCAAGGGGCATATCAGCTCTTGAGTCGTCTGGTCCGGACGCCCGCGCAGCAAAAAATATTTTTGGTCGGCTCCATTTTTCTCCTGATAGCTACGGGTGGATATGATCTCCATGAATTCTTCTTTAAAGTGTCCCGGCCGGTCTGTAATTACAATTCCCGCCAGCTGGAGAATGTCGCGGAATATATAGCACAACAGGGCACGGGGGTTTCAACGATTGTTATTGATGGTCACCCTGACTACCTTCCCTTGACCTGGGGAAATCCATTTTTCGATCCACGGGTGGTCAGTGCCGATACCGCCCGAAAGATTGTATATGAGTTCCAGGAAGATATCACTATCAGCGAACAGATTGAGCGGGCTAGTAATGAAGGGACGGGGGCATTATATCTATACCCATTCTTCCCCGGTATCCCATCCCAGATAAAACTGTCGGCGGAACTGAAAATATTGGTCGACGATCCCCCTCCGGGAGTAACCGTATCCAAAGTTCCCGGTGTTGATATGTGGGGCGTCACCGTTGAGGACCAGGGATATCAGATTCCTCCCGCGGCTAACCGGTCGTATCGTTATGCGCTGCCTGAAAAAGAACAGCGTATTGCCGTCTCCTCAGAATATTCCTGGGACAATTCCCACCGGCATCTCCTGGACGGGAGGCCGGAAACATACTGGAAGGTTGCTCCCCCGGAAGTTGGGGATCCCGTCTGGGTTCTCTTTGATCTTGGTCGAGGGAAAAAGCGTGCGGTCCGGTCCCTCGCGGCACGGCCCCGGGCGGACCGTCCGAAAGAGTTTTTCCATCACGGATCGCTATGGGGGAGCAACGACGGCCATAACTGGAAAAATGTCAGTCCGATTATTCGAGAAGATCCTCCCCGGACCGGGGATTGGATACGCTGGGAATTCGAAAATGAAACGGCGTTTAGATTTTATAAACTCGAAATAGAAGACGGTTACACCGGCTGGAGGAAAAACTTTATCTCCCTGGCGGAGCTGAAGTTGGGGAATTAAGTGGAAGATCCGGTTCTCCTTCGGAATACTGGACCTTCATCGGGAATTAGAGTGTTTATTCGGTCTGATTTTCTGGGGCTATTTCATCCTCATCCTGGAGATGATTCCTCTGGCGAAATTCGTCTTCAATGGCTTCGGGGGTTATGTCATAAACGAGATAGGTATAGGCAACGTGATCGACCGGCTCGTAGTTCTCCCGGAGCCATTGCCATTCCCGGGGGCGGAAGATCCCCACCAGGTCATTAGCCCGGAGAACGATCCTCCCGGGAAACGCCCGGTTCACAACAAATCGGGCTTCAGGATGATCTGACAGATATTTCTTAAGGTAATTTTGGTTCTGGCCCCATTCCAGATTAGAGTCCGCCAAAATTTTATAGGCCATCTTTCTATCCCATACCAGTTCATTGAAATATGAGAGATAGTGAGGGAAATAAGAGAGCACGGAGATGACGAGGTATGCCGATAGTGCCGCGATGCCGATCCTGGACCGTAACCTAAAGAATTTCCAGTTTTTAACCAGGTTTCCACTGATTACCAATAAGAAAGGGAATGCCGGAATAAGAAACCGGATGCCGGATTGGATAAAGAGGAAAAAGTTAAGGTATACCAGGAAAAAAAGAACCGGAACCCAGAGAAATATTTCGTTTTTAGAGAAAGCGTATTCCCGGCGATTTTTTAGATAGACGATGAGAGAAAGGAATATAAAGAGTTGAAGCGCGAATGGCACCTTATATAGATATGCCCAGAAGAAATAGTCGGTGAAATACCCGGGATTACGGTGTTCTCCAAAGAGATAGTTATTAGCATGTTCACCTGTTTCCTCTTCCCATTTTCGGTCATCGGGGCCTTCAAGGTAAAGGGTAGGCAAAGGAAGTGGTATTTTTCCCAGAAATCCGGCCTGGGACTGAATATTTTGCCAGGAGAGGCTTCTAAAACGATATTCTCTTAATGGCGTGAAAGTACCGTGAAATAGGAAACCGATGTTTATAATTATAAGACTGATGAATCCAAAGAAGAAGACGTACTTCACAAAGATCCGAACCTGTTTCCCAAGGAGACGCCATTCTCTCCGTGAGATCTCCTCGAATAGTACATTGCCGAACTTGAGTAGCAGGATGACGAGAAAGATGGGAAAGAGAGCCACCGCAGTATATTTCACCACCTGGCTGATTCCACAAAGAACCGCGGTCAATGTAGCGTATTTCCAACTCCGGGAAGCGGAGAATTTCCAGAAATAATATAGAGACATTGTCATCAGGCAGGTCGCGAATATGTCGTTGGTTATCAGGCGGGAGTGGGCGATAATATTGGGAGAGAACGCGAAGAGAAAGAGACTGAAATAGCCGGCGGGATATCCATATAGATCTTTTGACCACTTGAATACATAGAAAGCCAGAAGAAGAGAGAAGAGGATGGTTACATATCTTCCCGTATTTAAATTTACCAGGAAATCGTGTAAGGCACCGGGCGGGAGTTGCCGTCCGATCAGACGGGGAAGGGCGTTCATACTGTTAAACGGCATCAACGTCCCATTCCCCACAATTCTACTATCGGCATTGAGCATCAGGATATTCCAGCCATAGCCGTAATGATCCTCCTCATCGGCTGTGAATGTCTTATGCCTGATACTGACGACTTCCAGAAGAAATATGCAGGCCAGGAGAATAAGTAGTAATATCCAGTGAATCCGCTTCATCTTTTTATAATGGCAATTAATAGATCATAGAGGTAATATATTTAAACAATAAATATAGGTAATACTGTAGTGCTTGATAAGAAATCCACCACCGACCTTGTGTCTATGATAACCAAATCACCTTGAACAATATCGTAATATGTTTGAGGGCATAGAGTTACAATATTCAAGAAAGGTGCTACCATATCATAATTCCTGATTT
>Ga0208771_1000671_pt1 | contig 20185 bp, 17 predicted proteins | sample AntAceMetag02UKX_FD_184775 | JGI IMG/M metagenome (GOLD analysis project Ga0208771, IMG submission 184775) | Saline lake microbial communities from Ace Lake, Antarctica - Antarctic Ace Lake Metagenome 02UKX (SPAdes) (version 2) | ecosystem: Environmental > Aquatic > Non-marine Saline and...
ATCTCCAGAAATATTAGTGATCCAATTGATAAAGATAACCGAATGCCCCGAGCCAGTTGTTCGCCAGAACTGAAGGTAGTCCCCTTTTTTTACATCATCAAAATTTTCAATATTATCACCAATGCCAAACGTCTGCATTGCCACACCGGGACCATCTCCCCACGTACTCTGGACAAACCATAAATAGATGAAGTATTTCATATCCTGGGCAGACATATTGTTCACGTCCTCGTTTCTATCAAAGTCAGTATTGAGACGTTGGATGCCGCGAAAAAAATCTTCAAAAGTCAAACCGCAGCAGTAGCAGCTTTTACTGCCATCCGGATTTGCCCTGGCGATGCGTTCGCTTTTGTAATATAAATCCCTGGTAACGCCAGTGTAGCTATCAACCCATTTGTAAGGGTGGCTGCCGTCTGTTGGATATTCTTCCAAAATATCAACCGAGTATAAGTTAAAATTTATATTAAAAGATTCATGAATGAAAAGAAACGCCGAATCTAATACAGTAATATTTCTATTGTCAATAAGAGTAAAATAGAGCGGCGCTTCAAAGGTAACCGTTGGAGTGCCATCAATTTTGTAGTTATTGTAAATCAAGCCCCGTGGCATTTCACTCTCAAGATTTAATAAAAATTCCCCTTGCTGATTTCTCACATACACATAATCCTGATAGGGAATTCCAATATATCCACGACCAAATTTTTGTTTGGATAATTTTAAGCGCGGGCTAATGTTAAAATAAACAGGAATGTAGGTAGTTTGTGTATTGTTAACTTCAGTCAATCTAACGAGAGCATAAGAACGGTCAACCTGAAAATAAGTGATTGCCGCCAGACTGTCTCCCGTAAAATTCCATTCTAAATTTAGACCCGGTGATGAAATCTCTATCGGTTTTTCAAAATAGATATTTAGTGTATCCGAAATATTTTCTCCGCTCATCAACTCCAGAGTGTCGGGTGGATCTTTCACAAAAGGATATACATGAATTTTTATCTGGTTAAAATCGAGCTGGGAAGGAAGCGAATCAAATGTACGAACGATCGTGGTGTCTTGTATGTCCCTATCGATAATTTTAATTTCAAGTCTTTCGCCATCTAAAATTTTTGTTAGCTTTGGATTGGATTGCAGATTAATATTTGAATAATTTAACGGAATATTCAAGAAACTCATTTTTTTGATCTCAACTTGGCGTTCAAATTGAAGTCGATAAAAATAAGTTCCGTTACGGCAAAGGTTCCCATCATTATTTTTACCATCCCAAAGGATTGAATGTACACCCTCTAATTGGTCATCATTCGACAAGATGCGAATTTTTTGCCCCAGAATATTGAAAATATCAATCCTGACATTACCGCCTCGATTTAATGAATAGCTTATTGTTGTGTTAGGATTAAACGGATTGGGGTAGTTTTGAAACAACTGGAATTGTTTTTTTATTGATGTTTCTATTGATACACCAGTTGTTAAATTCAATTCAAAATGTCCCTGTTCATCGGTGTATTCACTGCCAATTAATTGGTTGTTCAAATAGAATGCAATTCTCACATGATCAAGTTTTTCGAATGTACCTTTGCCGTTGATTAATTGTCCGGTAATGGATTGGATTTGGGCGTAACTTTGATTAAGAATGAAAAGTGAATAAACAAGTAAAGTAATTGTTGATTTTTTATCCATAAATTTCCTATTATTAAAATTGTATGCTAAAAAAAAGATACGAATAAATTTTGAAATTATCAACAAGTCTTTTTGCTGAATAGGAAGAGCATGATAGATTTTTGGGAAATTTAATGAAGGTATGTATTGCCTGCTTTCAGTCAATTGGTTGACTCAACGTCTTTTCAATCGTATTAAATTATAGGAATTAATTATTGCCCGAAAAGTACGCAGAGAAACGCAAAGTTAGGACAATATTAGAATTACTTGATAAGAATTTAATGACAAAGAAATATTTTAGAAAAATCAATTTTTTTTATTTATAAATCCTTTGCTACTTTTTTTGAATAGTATCAGAACGAAAGAGCCAAAAAATCATTTTATTGTGTTATTTCACTTCTGCTGGTTCTGTTTGCTGTCCTTGTACCTTCAATTTTTCGGGACAGCCCTATGTTGAATAATTAAACATCTAATAAGCCACGGATAAACTAAAAATTATAGTCTCATCCAAAGGACACCAATCATCATCTGTCATATAATATGATAAGTTTAAACGGGCAGTTTCTGCACCAAAGTCCAGCCCAATAGTCCAGTACTTTACTTTGCCTTCATTGTCAATATAACGACCTAATCTCAGGGAACTTAGAGAAAACAAGGAAATTTCTAAACCTGCCGAAATTATTACATTATTAAATACATCTTCTTCCTGCCATGAAGTAAAAATTGCTTTGTAATATTCATCTGCAGGTTTGTCTCCATGTGGGCGTACAAGAAGCTTCCGAAAGTCAACTGAGCCAATTATGCCAAGTAGATCAGTATCAAAAAAGTTCCATGCTAAACCTAACCTTAAGTTTTGTGGCAAGGGATCGGCTTGATGCCTATCTCCATAAGAAATTTTTGGCCCCATATTTAAAATTGATAATCCAATAGACGGACCAGGCGGCATACGATGCCTTGTCCATTTAAAAATTTGTGAAAAATCTCCCGCTAAAAATTTCTTTTTATAACATAAGTCAGGAGCAAAATTATTATAAAGAATTCCAATATCAACAGCCCAAGCAGTTGCGGTGCCGAAATCTGAACCTGGAGCTGCTAAATTGCTTTTAATATATTTTCCAGCAAGACCAACGGAAAGATTTTTATCAACTTTCTTTGCATAACCTAATGACAGGGCATATTCGTAGGCTTTAAATTTTTCTATTTTACCCTGTTCGTCCATGGACGCGTATTCTCCCAATTGCAAATACGTTAAACTCACGCCAAATGTGCCGATTGCTGGGTAGGAATATGATGCTGCTACATACCTGTGAAACAAATCATTTGTGAACGATTTGAGCCATTGAACAGAACTCAGCTCCGCACTTCCGATTTTCATTTGTGTGAGACCAGCCGGGTTGTAATACATGGCTGTCGCGTCATTAGCAATTCCTGTGAAAGAATTTCCCATACCTGTTGCCCGGGCGCCCGGTTCAATCAAAAGGAATAAAACAGCGGCTTGAGATATGGCATAAGCTAAGGATGGTAAAAAAATGATTCCCAAAAAGAGGGGAAGGAAAGCAAATAATAGAGAACAACTGATAACTTTAATTACTTTTTTGTTCCATTTCATAATAATTTCCTTTTTTAGTTTTTAGGTAGGCAAAACCGCATTAAAAACATATTCACACAAATCAAAAAAACAAATTCAGCGTGATTTTTTGATCCACGTTGGAAAATTATTGAAAAAAAACGCTTGTATAGTTACCTTATATTTTTTATTAAATAAAGACTATGCCTGTATAGTCACCTTATTAAATTTAAAAAAGGGACTATGAAGACTTGACTGACAATACTATAAATCCTTCTACGAATTTTATTCCTTCGCGACCTTTGCGTACCCTTCGGGCATTATAATCTTTGCGGTGAAAATTTTTTTGCTACACACAATCAATCATCTAAATCCTGCTATAAACCTTATACAAAACAGGCACCAAAATTAGAGTCAAAACAGTAGAAACCAGCAGCCCGCCTATTATAGTCCAACCCATTGGCGCCCATAATGTTCCGCCCTGTAAAGTGAGCGGCAGCAGTCCGCCAATGGTTGTTCCTGTAGTTAAAATAATCGGTCGGAAACGGGTTTCGCTTGCTTCTTTTAAGGCGCAAATTAAATCCTTTCCTGCCTGGCGCAATTGGTTGGTGTAATCAACTAAAATTATGGAGTTGTTGACCACAATGCCCACTAAACTGGTCAACCCGACAAAAGCAGTAAATGAAAAAGAGCAGCCTGTTATTAATAACGCCCAGATTGAACCGATGATTGCCAGCGGAATGGCTGAGAAAACAATCAGCGGTTGGGAGAACGATTTGAACTGTAACACCAACACGCCAAAAATTCCGATAACAGCGATGAGAATGGCTTTTGTCATTCCGCCAAATGATTCTTCTCGACTTTCCAATTCTCCGCCGATGTAATAGCGGTATCCTTTTTGCCAGTTATATTTTTCTAATTTTGTGATAATTTCTTTGGTAACTTTGTCCACCGAATAAGCTCCAACAACATCTGCTTTAATCATAACGCTGCGCTCCAGGTTAAAATGATTAATCAGCATGGGACTGGATTTAAACTCGATGGAAGCGACCTGTTTCAGCGGTATTTGAGCGTCCGTTACAGAAGTAACATAAATTTTGTCAAAATCCGAAAGCGAAGGTTTTTTATTTATGGGCAGCCGAATCACAATATTGTACTCTTTTCCTTCGCTGTCACGATATTTAGAAACCGTCATGCCAGCGATGCAGGTTCTGACAGTTTTGTCAATCTCCACCAAAGGCACACCCAACATACCTGCTTTTGCTCGATTGATGTTCACCTGTAAATCGGTCTTTGTAGTGCGCAAAGGATTATCAATATTTATCGTACCTGGTGTTGAAGAGACCATATTTTCAACATCGCGAGCAATGTCCCCGATAATGTCTAAATTATTGCCCAATATCTTAATCGCAATTGGCGCTTCGACAGGGGGACCCTGTTCAAATTCTTTAATTTCGATACGGGCATTGGGATAAATTTTAAATTTTTCTCGAAGCTCGCTTATCATATTCGGCATTGATTCTAAATGATTTTTATTTAATTCGACAAAAATTTGAGCATGGGTACTTCTTTGGTGTTTTGTCATCATATTGTAGTAGATTCTGGGATTTCCCTTGCCAACATTAGTAGCAAAATGTTTAATTTCATCCCTTGAAGCAAGCACTGTTTCCACATATCTGGCGACTTCATCGGTCTTATCCAGGCTGGTGCCTTTTGGTGTGTCGATGTTAATAATGAATTGCGGCTTTTCTGCCTTCGGAAAGAAACTAACACCTACAAAAGGAAATAACGCCAGACTTCCTACAAAAATTATTAACGTAATAACAATAACTAATTTGCGGTAAGCAAGCGCGAAATTTAGAGTCTTTCGATAGGGCGATTGAATAATATAATTGAGTAACCTCTGGATTCTATTTTCTTTGGTGACTTTCTCAATCTTTAAAAATTTGCTGGAAAGATACGGCGTTAATGTCAGCGCAACTAACAGAGATGCTGTCAGGGTATAAACCACCGTCACTGGCATGCTGCGGATAAAATCGCCAGTGACGTCCTGCATCATCATTATTGGGACAAAGGCAAGGACTGTTGTCGCAGTTGCGCTCACAATAGCCCAGCCAATCTGATTGGTGCCCTTGATAGCTGCATCTATGTGGGTTTCACCCATCTTCAAAAATCGTGAAACATTCTCGGTAACCACAATGGCATTGTCAACTAAAATTCCCAGAACAATCACCAGCCCAGCGATTGACATCTGTTCCAATCCGTAATTACTTAAATCGACAAATCCGATGCCGATTAAAATTGAAATAGGAATGGCTAACATCACAATCATGGACGCCCGAAAACTTAGCGCGAGCAGAATTACAAGTCCAACTAATATTATCCCTTGCAGCAAATTTGAGAAAAAACGATTAATGCGGCTGGCAACACTTTCCGATTGGTCAAAAGCGTAATGTAGAGTAATCGTTTCAGGCAGTTGCTGTTCAAATTCGTAAATGCTGCTTTTTAAACCATCCATTATATCAAAAATATTGGTGTGCTCTTTTTGATTGACAGTTACGAACACGGCGCACTTATTTTTGAATCTGGCGAAATAATTATTATCTTCATAGTCAAACTGAATGTCGGCAACGTCTTTGAGACACACTATTTTTGTGCCATCGGAATTAATGATGGTGTTGCGAATGTCTTCAAGCGATAAGTAATTGCCGCTGGTTTGAATATTAAATTTTTTCGCACCGATGTCAATGCTGCCACCTGGAATATTCATGTTTGCGCTTTGTATCGCGCCAAAAATCCGATTTAGCGGAATGTGCATTTGAGCCATTTTTTGTAAATTAATGGCAACCCTGACCTCCTGTTTAGGGAAAGCCCAGGTTACAACCCGCTTGACGCCGCTTACTTTTTCCAAATTTTTCTTTAGGTTTTCCGCCTCCTTCTCCAATTGTTTGTAGCTTGCTGATTCAGAGACGAGCGCCACCTGTAAAATATTGACATCAGAAATTGTCCACTTTGTCATGTCCAGGCTCAAAATGTCATCAGGTAATTTTTCTCGGATACTGTTTACTTTCTGTACTACATCAGAATATTTTTCGTCAGGATCTGTGCCTGACAAAAATTCGATGTGGGTTATCGCCAATCCATCTTCCATAAACGATTCGATTTTTTTAATATCATCCAATTCATTTAACACCTCTTCAACAGGCTCGGTAACTAACTGTTCCATATCGGTTGGATTGGCGCCAGGGTAAATTACAACAACACTGGTTCCCGATGGTGAAACCTGCGGGTCCTCCGAGCGCGGCATGGTCATAAACGAAACGATTCCAGTTAGCACGAGAATTAATATTACGATTATTGTGAATTGGTGGTTTTCTATCGCGAGTTTTGGTATTCGCATTTTTGTTCCCTTATCTGTTTATATTGTCTTCAAGCTGTTTAATTTAAAAGTAGCAGTTGCAGTAGCAGTAATTTAAACAGGTAGATTAGAAAAACTGCTACTACTTCTGCCTTTGCTACTTTCAGCATTCTGATATTTCAATTTTGGTTAAAGTTGTAATAGCAGTGGTAGTACTTAAAACAGGTCGATTCAAAAAGACTGCAACTGCATCTTTCTTTATCTGGGTAAAAATTTTTCTGGATGATTTGCCATACTGCCTAACATTTTGCCAACTTCTTCATATCTCTTAATTAAAGAATGATGTATTTCTTGATTTATATAGCCGCAGTCTTTTGCAAAATCCAGCCAGACAGTAGTTTCGCTTGCTTCCCCATCAGAATCAGTCATTTTTGAAGTGAAGTGTTTGGGATATCTCCGTTTGCGATAACCCTCCGAAATGTTTGAACAAACAGAACGCGATGCACGTCTAATTTGGTCAGTCAATGAATATTTCTCCTCTTTCGGAAATGATTTGCTGACATGAAAAATTTCCATTGCCAACTCATAAGCTAACTGATAAACTTTTAAATCTTTAAAACTACCTGCCATGATTCTCTCCTTTTCAATTAACAATTCTAATTTATTTTTTACTGCAACTGCTACTGCCACTGCTACTGTGACAACAACTGCTACTTTTCCTTCAACACATGAACAATACTCCCTTCCACCAAATAAGCCGCTCCTTCCGTAATAACATTTTCCACATTCCCGAGACCAGATTCAATCGCCACTTTGTCGTTGATAATAAATCCAATTTTCACAGACATTTTTTTTACCTCATTTTTATTTGGGGGTAAAGTAAAAACAAAACCCTTATTTTCCTCACCTTCAACCAATGCTTCTATCGGCACAAGAAAATAGTCCTGTTTATCTGTTGGTGAAATTTTTACTTCGGCTACAAAACCCGATACCAGTTTTTGTTGTTGAGAATTGACGTTCAATTCAATTTCAAAAGTTCCTGTTCTGGGATCTGCCGCTTCTGCTATTTCTGAAACATTGGCTGGAAATGTTTTGGTTGGATAGGCATCAAAAGAGACAACGGCGGAATCGTCCAGCTTTAACCGTAAAATTTCCCTGTCGGTAACCCCAGCCCGAACAATCCAGTCTTTTCCAGTTGAACCAAAAATAATAATAGGAGTGCCAGCGCCGACCAGTTCGTTTTCTTCGGCGAAACGTTTTAATATTTTTCCATCAGTCGGTGCGTAAATTGCAGAATGTTTCAAATTAAATTCAGCCACTTTTAAATTAGATTTTGCAATGTCGAATCCAGTGGTGGCGTCCTGCATTTGTTCGAGCGTGGCGACGCTGTCAGCATAAAGTCTTTTCACCCGCTCCAAATCTCGGCTTGCTTTTTGAAAACCGCTTTTTGCCCGCATTACCTGTGCGCTAATTTCCGACTGGTCTAATTTTGCCAGCAGTTGTCCCTTGTTAATTTTCTGTCCCTCTTCAACTAATATTTTTTCAATGATACCAGCGATTTTGAAAGATAATTTCAATTCGGTTTTTGAATAAAGTTTACCGCTGGTGTGAATGGGCAAGGAAATTTCTTCTTTGGTAACTTGCGCTGTTTTGACAAAGATTTTTTCTTCATGTTTCAATTCTTCAGTTAGTGAGCCATTTATAAATATGACTGTAAAAAAAACTGTGATAATGAAAATAATTACTAACCCGATTAATATTTTTTGTTTCGTCATTTTTTTTCTCCTTAAATTTTATTTGTATTCAAGTGCGACGCACCTTAAAGGTGCGTCGCACATTTCATAACGTAATCTAAATCTTAACTCAATACGCGACAACTCTCTCAAACTCCGCATACTTAATAAAATAATCATAGCTCACAATAATCTGATTTATTGCAGCATTGGTAAAAGTTGTGCGCGCATCGATGTACTCAATCTGAGATGCCATGCCCTGCTCATATTTTTTATTCACAATTTTAAATGATTTTTTGGCGCTGTTCAGCCTTTCATTGGCAGATGTAATTGTTTTTCTGGCAACAATAAGATTATCAACCGCTTCCTGAACCTGCAACTTAATTTTGCTTTCGAGTTCCAAAAACTGGATTTCTAATTTTTTCTTATTGAGTGTGGCTTGTTTGTATTTTGATTTATCCTGAAATCCATTAAACAGGTTCCAGCTTAAAACTACCGATGCAATCCAATAATCATCCTTTTCAGTAAAGTTATATTTTTCACCCTGGTATCCGTAATCTAAAACACCAGTTACTCCAGGAAGAAAAGAACTTTTGTTCAAACTCATACTGGAATTAGCAATTGAAATTGCGTTTTGTAATTGTGAAAATTCCTCGCGCTGTTGCAGCGCCTGGATTTGCGCATCTTCAAGATTGATGTCGTTATTAAAAGATAACTTTGCATCGTCAATAATCTTTATTGGAGAATCAAATGGCAGGTTTAAAAGAAAATCAAAATATGCTGCGCCTAATTTATTGTTTTTCTGTGCTTCAGCATGTTTTTGTTCCCAATCAGAAATTTCCGCCCTGGCACGAAACACGACTTCTTCGGTGGCTTTCCCATTTTGAAACAGCTTTTCACTAACACGAAAATTTTCATTGAGCAGGAGTTTTGTTTTCTCCAACAAATCAACCACCTGAACAGTTTTTAAATAATTGAAATATGCCTTTTTAATATCAGCAGTCAACTGCCGTTCAAACGCTGACGTCGCCGCCTGTTCCACCTTTGCCAGATTGGATTTAATTTTGTAATTAAAATAAATCGCTAGCTGAAAAATTGGTTGGACAACCCTGACTTTAGTTTCTTGTTCTTCCTCACGTAAAAATGGTATCCGCTCATTCGAAAGATTGGTCGGAAACTGAGGCTGCTGACCAATTGCTGCCAGCAGGTCATTTAAAGTTCCATAGACTGGATTCATCAAATCGCCGACAGGAAATTCGATTATTCTACCTCCGCCAGCACGGGAGTAACGCGCCTCAATACTGACTGAAGGAAGAAACATGCCGCGCGCCTGGTTCAAAGCTTGTAAACTTTGTTGGAGTGTAATGTTTTGTTGCTTCAGTGCCAGATTGTTTTCAAGTCCCTGTTGGACGTATTTGTCGATGATGTCGGATTGTGCGTTTATCGTTCCAGACAAAATTAATAAAATAATTAATATGTATTTTAGCATTTTGTATCTCCTCATAAATTCATAAAACCTTTTTTCTCCAACTGATAGAAACGAACCAACAGATAAAAAAATTTAAAAGTTAATTTTTCAAGCACTGATGCCTTTCGTCTCTGGTAAAAGATGCGACGCACTTACGCTTGAAATAGGTTAACTAATTTGAAAATTTGGAATTGAACGCCATATCTAAAGTGCGTCGCATCTTATTTACGCGAACTTTTAGAGCGGATACTAATATTATCTATATTATTTTGGAAACGATGTATTAACTTTTAAGAGAACACATATTCAGATCAAAAAAATAATCAATCAGCTCGTCTGTATTCATTCCATGATAACTCTCCAAATGTTCTCCCTTGGTTACAATAAGCTGAATTAATCCAGATGTTGCTCCCCACAAAATAGTAGCAGTTTTAACAGGGTCGATGTCTTTCCGAATTGACCCATCTTTTATGCCTGTTTGAATGGCTTCAATAAAGATATCAAGCGATTCATGTCCCCGTATATCACACATGCCTGCGGTTGAAGCCTCATTATTAAGATTCATTTCGTGAGACTCAAAATATATCAACGCATTGAAATAATCTGGATAATCCTTATAAAATTGAAAATAAGCCCTGCCAATAGCTTCAACTTTTTTAATTCCAGTCTTATGTTTTTTTACGGCTTTCTCGAACATTTCAAAAAGAATCTTTAACCCTCGTAAATTTATCGCCAGGTACAGGTCCTGTTTATTTTTAAAATAAAGATAGAGTGTCCCTTTACTCAATTCAGCTTCTTCGGCGACATCATCCATTGTTGCCAGAAACCTTCCTTTTGAAAAAAAGACTCGCTCTGCGGCGTCAATAATATCATTGCGGCGACGCTCTTTTTCCCGCTCTTTACGTTCTGTAATACCCATTTAAGAACCCCATTGAATTAATTGAAATATGAATATTAAATAGACTATAAAATATAAACTGACTGATAGTCATTTTATTAAACGCATTATAATAAAAAAGTTTCAAAAAAGCAATTTATTTTTTTATTTTTTTTTGAATTGAAATTAATGGTTGAAAAATATGCTTGGTCTCAAAAGGAGAAATTAGTGGAAAATCGGGAGTGAGATAATGGTTTTTTAAATAAGATTCAGTGTTTTTTGTTGTTTAATTTTGATGCTCGCCGCGCTGTGTAATATTGAAAAATTCAAATCAATTTCCAAACACCCTCACTAACCACAAACTCAAATTCGGCACATAAGTAATAATCAACAAAGCTATTAAATAAATTATAAGGAATGGAAGCGCTGAAACGTATAATTTAATAATCGACTTATTGAAGCGAAAACTGGAGATGAATAAATTCAAGCCAACCGGCGGGGTAAAATAACCGATTTCCAGATTGGCAAGAAAGATGACTCCCAGGTGCACCGGGTCAACGCCAAATTCGGTGGCAATGGGAACGATGAGAGGAACGACAACGATTATGGCGGAAAACATGTCCATCATGCAACCAACAATGAGCAGGAGCAGGTTGAGCAACATCAGGAAAACGATTTTACTTCCAATGAACGTGCGCATGAATTCTAAAATTTTCATGGGTATTTGTTCATCGATTAAATAATTGGTTAATCCCATGGCGCATCCCAAAATGATCAGAATAGCGCCGACAAGCAGCATGGACTCTTTCATGATTTTGGGGACATCTTTGAACAGGTGTAAGTCCCGGTAAATAAAAACTTCAATGAATAGCACATAAAATGCGGTTACGGCAGCTGCTTCAGTGGCTGTGAAAAATCCGCTATAAATTCCACCAATGATAATAAAAGGCAGTGGAATTTCCCAGGCAGAACCTTTTAAAGCCTTAAGAATATTTTTCCAATTGAAAGGTGTTTTTGGGACAGCAGCAACAGTGCCTCTCCGGACGCTATAAACAGACAATAACATAATCAGTAAAAATCCAGGTAGAATACCAGCAAGGAATAGTTGATCGATACTGATATTGGCGATCAAGCCGTAAAGGATAATTGGCAGGCTTGGCGGAAAAAGAAGACCAAGACTTCCTGAAGATGTGAGCAAACCCAAAGAAAATTTTTCGGGATAACCTTCTTTAAGCAACACCGGGTAGAGCAAGCCTCCCAGAGCCACAATGGTTACGCCGGAAGCACCGGTAAAAGCAGTAAAAAAAGCGCATGTTACTAACGACACTATCGCCAGCCCGCCGGGCATCCAGCCGAATAATGCTTTGGAAAGATCAACTAATCGCTTGGGGGATTTACTTTCAGCCAAAACATAGCCCGCAAAAGTGAACAAAGGAATGGCGATTAAAGTGGGAGCGCTGGCTAAACGGTATAATTCAACGATAACTGCAGCTGTGTTAATTTCTGCAAAATGAAAACTCAGAAGAGCAATTGCGGCAATAATTGTAAAAAGGGGCGCGCCAAACAGTGCCAAAAGGATCAAAGCCAGTCCAATTAAAATTTCTGTCATGCTGACTTGTCCTCCCGCCCTATATACTTCAGTGAGATTAGATTTTCAATTGAATGGATCAGAAACCGGAGCATGATAATACCGAATCCAAAAACAATGATTATCTGAAAAATCCAGGTGGGGATATTAGCAAATAATGTGCTTTGACTTTCTATTTCGAAATCAATAAAAGTTAAGGATGCTTTGGTGAGAAAAAAACAGACAATTGCTGCAAAAAGATTTGTAACGAATCCGAAGAGTTTTTTAATTTTTGGGGATAGCAGCCTGGAAAGTGCATCAATATTTATGTGTTTGTTTTCTTTTGTGGCTAATGCAGCGCCAAGAAATCCCACCCACAAAACGAGATGTCGCAAAAATATATCTCCCCAGAGGATTGAAGTTGAGAAAAAATTTCTCAGGATTACCTGTAAGAAAGCAATCAAAATCATCGATGAAAGTAGGACTATAAGAAATGCAGTTTCAATGTATGAAAGAAAGTTATCTATTTTTGTTATGTATTTCACTTTTTAAATCTCAAATTACAAATTCCAAGACAGGTTTTGGCTTGAAATTTGATTATTGGATCTTGGAATTTCACACTTTTTGTTTTGTAAATCTCAATTAATTAATTTTTTGATTGTTACGATATTCAATAAGCGCCTTTTCTACTTCATCCACCAATGCCAATGAATAAAGCTTCCCCGCCATAATCCTACGGGCTTTTTTGCCGGCTTCGTAAAATTGTGTCATTTGTTCATCAGGTGGTGCTGGAATAAGTTTTATACCATTTTGTTTTAGCGTTTCAATTGAGCGCTGGTTTTCTTGCCGGCTTAATTTCATTAATTTTGTGAAATATTCTTTTGATTTTGATTGTAAAATTTTTTGATATTCTGGGGGAAGTTTATTGAACATTTTTTTCGAAATCAATACCGCGCCAGCAGCATCAGCCAGTGAAATTTCCATCATGTATTTTACTTTGGTGAACCATTGTAAAGCGATAATCGCCAGTGGAGATATGTAAACACCGTTTACCATGCCTGTCTGCAGCGCGGTCATCACATTAATAACCGACAAAGGAATTGGATTGATTGATAGCGCTTTAAAAGTTGCTTCAGCTACAAAATCGCCTTCCCACATCCACATTTTGACATTTTTCATATCTTCTAATTTTTTAACCGGGTGATTTGAAAATACATAAACAAATCCAACATCAGCCCAGCCCAATAAAATGAATCCTTTTTTTTCAAATCCTTTGGCAAATTCTTCAAAGAATTTTTTTTGAATAAAATCAACTTCTTCATAATTTCTGAATAGAAAAGGTGAATCAAAAATGCGAACTTCTGAAAAAATTTCACCGAGCCCAACGCCAGTGAAACCTGCGCTATGAAGCTGCCCCAACCTGATTTTGCGAAGTACATCTTTTTCATCACCTGCTACGCCGCCCGGGTAAATTCTGAATCCTACTTCGCCATTAGTGGCTTCCCTGATCGATTCGTCTAATTCACGCATAACATTCATCCAGGTGGAGCCGTCGGGAGCGAGACTGGCAAATTTAATTTTGTATTTTTGGGCGTGGGAAGTTGGTGCAAATATCATAAGGATTATAATTACAAAATAAAATCTCTTCATAAATATTCTCCAAAAAAGTCGATCCGCCAAAAAAGACGGCGGACGTCCCGTTCGCAATTAAAAAAAATCAGACTTATTTTTTAATAATGCGCTAGCTTTCTTCTTAGCAATCGCATTTGGTAACTGCTGTCCTGGCAAAATATTGTCAGGTGTGGCAAGTACATTTTTCAAAGTTTTGACAAACTGTTCTTCGTCAAATTGCCGGCTTAAATAATATTGAGCATAAAAGACATGCGGAAGCAAGAATTTTTTTTTACTAAATTTAAAACACATATCAAAATGATATTTTGCTTTTTTAATGTCTCCGCCTAAAATTGGCGGTCGGATCGCAAGAATGGTAGCAAAAAACAGATGCGCACCGCCGAAGAAATACGATTCATCCAGTTCAAGAACCCGTTTCATCAATGCTTGCACACGTGGCAAATCGATGAGTGCATCAGGATTATTAAAATTCAGATTGATCCAATTCGCCCAATTGTTGGCAGTCCAGAATAAAGCTGGCACATCTTTTTGATTAAAAGAAGCGAGGGATTGTTTCAATTCTTCTGTTGAACCGGTAATGGATTTTTGGAAGTTTGGATTATTGTTTAGGATTTTTAATCCATAACCCTTGCCCCGCAGATAGAAATTTTTTGCCCGCTCCGGATCCTTTTCTTCGACAAAACCGAGCGCATAGGAGCCAAATCCCTGGCAAGCCAACAATAATAATTTTTCATTTTCAGGATCAGTTTTAATTAGTCCTTCGAGCAATTTTAAGTCTGAGGCAATAGCTTGTTCAGCCAGGATCAAATCACTTTCTTCGTAAAGAGCAGCCATGCTATTGTCCAAAATACCGCCCATGGAACGAACGGCTAATTTTTGGACGCTACACCCTGCAATAAAAATTAATATAGAGAGTATTTGTAGAAGAATTTGTTTTTTCATCGAATGATGCCAATAATGTTGTTTGGATAATTGGAGTGTTGGTCTACCGGCTTAATGGAAGAATTGAAAAAGTATTGCCCCATTAAACAAATACTCCATTTATTTTTCTGATTTTGCTAATTTTTTATACGCTTCAAAAACCAAAATGATCGCCACAATGAATAGTAAAATTCCAATTATCGCCAAAAAATAGGTACCCGTCAAACTGAATGATTGATCCATGCTTTGTGCTGAATAATAGTTCATTATTAATTGCACTTTTTTGTAAATCAAAATTATGAGCGCTGAAAGTGTTACTGCAAACATGAAATACATTGGGTAGCGGAGAAAGCGATTTTTTTGCTGTTTTTTCGCTAACCAAAGACTACCAGCTAATAATGCCAAAGCCGCTAAAAGCTGGTTTGCTGCTCCAAAAATAGGCCAGATAGCGGTGTAACTTCCGGATAGCGCTAACACTCCACCAGGAATTATTGTAAAAAAAGTCGCGATAAATCGGTTAGTCAAAAAATTCTGGGTAGGTGTTTGGTTATCAGAACGGAAAAATTCCTGAAACGTAAATCGTCCCAGCCTGGTTGCGGTATCAAGTGAAGTGAGCGCGAAAGCAGAAACTGCCAAAGCGGAAAAGGTTATTCCAACATGGAGTGGAACTCCCAATTTTTGAACAAAGCTGCCAACCCCGTTTGAAAAAAGACTGATTGGTCCTTCTGCAGCGAGTTTTGCACTGTAATCTGATTTTAGTAACATTGCTACAGTAACAAGCGCAATAACTGCCAACAAACCTTCAATTAACATTGCGCCGAAACCAATTGGTTGAGCATCAGCTTCCCGATTAAGTTGCTTGGCAGTTGTACCTGAGGCGACTAATGAGTGAAATCCTGAAATTGCGCCGCAGGCGACCGTTACAAAAAGAATCGGGAACATAGCGCCTAATTTTGGATCAACAAAATGTGTGAATGCCGGGAATTCAATAGTGGGATTTTTAAATACAATTCCTACTAGCGCGCCAAAAAGTACAAGGTAAAGTAAAAAAGAATTCAAATAGTCACGCGGTTGAAGCAGTATCCACACAGGAGTAACCGAAGCGATAAAAATGTACACCAACAAAATCCACGACCAGATTTGTTGGGATTGAGCTGCATCAGCAGATAAAACGATTGGATATTTTACGCCAAACCATACACAAATCAACAGCAGAATAACGCCAACGATTGTCGCTACGGCTAATGATGTTTTCATGCGATAGATTGAAAGCCCAAAAAGAACTGCCAGTGCAATGAATAGCGTGGAAGATGTTGCAACGGCAGGAGTGGATACAAATGTTTTTGCAACTAAAATTGTAAATGCCGCAATGATTAAAACTAAAGTCGCCCAGGCAAAAATGAGAAACAGTTGTTTCCCTTTTTGTCCGATCTGTTCTTCAATAATTTTTCCTATTGATTGACCTTTGTGTCTGATCGAAGCGATCAAAGAAGTAAAATCATGAACCGCACCGATGAAGATATTACCAAAAATTATCCAAAGAAATACCGGCACCCAACCAAAAACTGCAGCAACGATGGGGCCAATTATCGGCGCAGCGCCGGCAATAGAAGCAAAATGATGACCCAATAAAACAGGCGCTTTTGCAGGAACATAATCAACATTATCGCGCATGGTATGGGCAGGTGTTTCCCGGTTTGGATCGATGCCTAACTTATTGGCAACAAACCTGCCGTAGAAAATGTAACCCAGTACAAAACAGATTATTGCAACAAGAATTAATATAGTGGCGCTCATATTAAATCCAGCCTATTGATATTTATTAGTGAAAACTATTGTAAATAGTGGCAGTCTTAAAACGAGATGATTATACCGACTGCTACTGCAACTGCATCTGCTACTGTTTTTTCCTATTTACCAAAATCAACTTTTGGCGCTTCCTGTGCTTCTTTGGGAGCTTCAAAATAGGTTCGTTTCTCAAAACCAAACATCCCAGCAAACAAGTTGTTAGGAAAAATTCTAATTTTTTGATTGTATGTTTTAACAGTATCGTTATAACGACGTCTTTCAACCGCAATACGATTTTCTGTGCCAGCTAATTCATCCTGCAACCGAATAAAATTTTGGTTTGCTTTTAAATCCGGATATTTTTCTACAACGACCAACAACCGGGACAAGGCGCTGCTTAATTGATTGTTTGCCTGTATTTTATCATTAACTGTCGAAGCGCCTCCAACACTTGCCCTGGCTTTTGTTACTTCTGTCAATACTTCTTTTTCGTGACTTGCATAACCTTTTACAGTTTCAACGAGATTGGGGATTAGGTCAAATCTTCGTTGCAATACAGTCTCCACCTGTGCCCAGGAATTGTTGACTCCTTCATCCAGAGTTACAAATGAATTGTAAATACCTTTAATCGAAGAAAAAAGGACAAAAATCAAAACAATGATTACTGCCAAAACAATTAAAAAAATTTTTAAGCCTTTGCTCATTTTATTCTCCTAAACTATAACTTGTCAACAATATTTGTCAATTTTCGAATTTGTTCAATGTATTGTTCCATCAATTGATTTAATTCTTCTTTATTTAATTTTACATTATTTTCTTTTAACTTTAACAGTTTTTCAAACAGGGAGCCATCAAGTTCGAAAACATCTGCTGTCGATGTAAAAATTTCTTTTTTTGAAGCAGGGATTTTTAGTTCCTTTAAATAAAGCAATGCTGAAAAAATTGAACTGAACGCTGGCAATGAAAAACGTAGCAGTTGTTTAATCATTCGAGGCTTGCCGTAAGTATTCAAATAGCTCTCTCTTAAATGAAGTAATTTCCCCCGTATTTCCCGCTCGCACTGCAATCGTAAATCTTTTGAATTGATTTTTATTTCTGAAAATACATCTTCGCCAAAGACAACCTGGTAATGTTGTTTCATCGTTAGAAATTCAATGGGAAAGCTGTCTAATGAAGAATTAATGTATTGCGAGGTCAAGATTAGCGGAGTACTCACGTTCCTTTTCTGCCAGCGCTGAATTAATGGCAGTGCTTTTCGCAATTGCTCGATTCCTTTTTCACTGAGAACAATCAGAAAATTAATGTCTGATTTTTTGTAAATATATTCTCCCCTTGCTGAGCTTCCGTACACAATAATCGAAACGAGGTCATCACCAAAAGTTTGTTTATAGTCATTTGTGAATTGCTCAAAAATTTGTTCAGGTATTTTTGGAATTTTTGACATTAGATTTCTCCAAATTTATGTTAAATATTTATAAAGCTAAAACTAATTCTATTGGCTGAAGTTATGATAATTTTTCACCGCAAAGTCGCCGAGCCCGCAAAGAAAAAAAATGAAGTAAATAATATAATGAATTAATTAATTTGGTTATTGAATTATTTTTAGGTCGTGATTTTAAATAATAGAAAAAAACAATAGTCGATATCTTTAGCTTTGCGTCTTTTGCGACTCTGCGGTGAATCATTTTTTTCAGATAAGGTTTCAACAAGATAGTATTAATAACTCCCACTAACACCGCCTCCGCCGCTCATTCCTCCTCCGAAGCCGCCAAAACCTCCTCCAAAACCGCCGCCACTACTGAATCCTCCCCAGCCTCCACGGTTGCTGCCTCCGCCGAACATAGAACCAAGAAGCAGCCATGGTAATATGCGACCTCGGGTTATTAAAATTAAGAAAAAGAAAAATAGCATCCCCAACAAACTGCCAGCACCCTTTCCTTTGGTTCTACTTGACCTTGTGCGAGGTAACTCCACATTTCCAGTCAACTCAACACCGTAATCTTTAGCAATTTCTTTGGCGATCGCTGCGACAGTGTAGAGATGACCAGCGCCAAAATCCCCCTTTTTCAAATTAGGTATTAAATATGTGTCACGAATCCTGCCCGCCTTTGCATCGGGTATAATGCCTTCAATACCGTAACCAATTTCAATGCGAATTTTTTTCTCTTTAATTGCATTTAAAATCAACACACCGTTATCTTTTCCTTTTTTACCGATTCCCCATTTCTTAAAGAGCCTGACAGCATAATCTTCAATATAATTATCACCAAGTGTCGGAATTGTTACATCAGCAATTTGAGCGCCAGTTTTTTGATCGAGTTCGAGGCAAATTCGGTTGATCTGTTGTTCATAAGATGCAGGAATTACATTGGCAAAATCATTTACATAGCCAATGTAGTCTGGCAGCTTTTGAGCCTGTAAATTAAATGGCAGCATTAAAATTATTAATGCAATCAGCAAATATTTAACTGCTAAATTTTTCATAATTTTTTTTCTCAATTAGTTATTAACTCAGTTTTAAAATTTTGGTATAAAACCTGATCATTATAATGATAGTGATTTTTTAACTTTTTTCCATTTCCAACCGAACAGTGCTGTGCCCAATCGGCGTGTCCAGCGGCGTTTGCTCATGGTGCGTTTCAATCCTGAATGGCTGGAGTGATTAATATCATTTTTTACAGACACAAAATTGTTTTTTGGGTTATTTCGCTTCTGTTCCTGAATTCTGCCTTCTAACATAAATAATTCTTCAGCGCTGCAGATTTTTTTCTTTACCAAAATGTTTACAATTGTTTCTAATGAAATTACATCAGCATCAGGAACCGTATCGTTTTGTGATTCCACAGGTCTAATCCCTTTTGTCTTTTGCTCTGGATAATTGCTGTTGTTCATGTTCAGGCTCCTTTTGATTATTCTGTGGGTGCAATTTCAATGGATGTGTTACCAAAAGGACTTCAACCTTGCTGGTAAGTACTCGCTATAAACATGCCCCTCGATGTATTTAAAATTTCATGATAGGTAAATATAATTTCTTTTATCTAATTATGCAAGCTAAAAATATCACAATTTCATATTTCTCATACCATTTAAATAATTTGAATTACAAAATAGTTGTCTTGCGTGTTTGACATTAAATTTGATATCTCAAAAAAAATATTGTTTAAAACCGATGGAGGCTTAATTAACGTGTTGTATGTTTTGAGACTGATTGTTAAAATTTAACCCAACTTTACCACATTACATAGCCAACTCCTATAAAAACAGTCAGCGAAAAATTTTTAGGGGCACTACGTATTTTAAATTTTAGTCCGTTTTGCTCTAAGCGGGCGGTGGTTCAGGCCCAGCGCATTGTAAATTGCCCTGTGAAATGGTTCAGCTTCAGAACAATTTCTAATATAAATTCGCTTGCCATCCTTATTCGTCATGCCCGTGGTAACGCGAACCTGATTAGATAAAAAATCCCTTATTGTGGACCAGCGCATGTAAATCCCGCTACTTCGCAATTTGGTCTGAATACTAATCAGTAAATGATAAGCCAAAACAGTGATAAATAAATGACCATCACTGCGATTCTCTTTCTGGTGGTGGACAGGACGTAGCCCCAATTCATCCTTTAAATAT
>Ga0208771_1000676_pt1 | contig 20120 bp, 18 predicted proteins | sample AntAceMetag02UKX_FD_184775 | JGI IMG/M metagenome (GOLD analysis project Ga0208771, IMG submission 184775) | Saline lake microbial communities from Ace Lake, Antarctica - Antarctic Ace Lake Metagenome 02UKX (SPAdes) (version 2) | ecosystem: Environmental > Aquatic > Non-marine Saline and...
GTGGCGGGATTTAACATTCATAATAGCCTCCATGCTTAAAGATTATTGTTATATGACTACTATGAACTATATCGGCACTTATATGCTAAGCGCATTAATTATTCGTACTTCGTATAACACGGGATTTACGCGGATTTTAATTTTTGACTTTCTTGGTTTTTGGATTATAATTGGGCCAGATTTGATGATGGATTATCGCAATGCCGCGGCGAGGTGTTATTTGAAGGCGAGAGGCGAAAGCGGGTATATTTGGGAACTATATAGGCGGGAGTTGGGCTGATGAGCGTATCGGGTTTGGGTTAGTGCGGAGACGTTGACGATGGGACAGGACGAGGCTTACCGACGAGCAGAGAAGAAGATCGAGGAGGCGCGCCGCAATAATGCGGAGAGCTTGAACCTCTCCGTCAAAGGACTGACGGCGCTGCCGGAGTCGTTAGGCCGGCTCACGCAGTTGCAGGTGCTGAGCCTCGGAGGCAACCGTCTAACAGTGCTGCCGGAGTCGTTAGGCCGGCTCACGCAGTTGCAGGTGCTGAGCCTCGGAGGCAACCGTCTAACAGTGCTGCCGGAGTCGGTAGGCTGGCTTACGCAGTTGCAGAAGCTGCGCCTAGAAAACAACCAACTGACGGTGCTGCCGGAGTGGTTAGGCCGGCTCACGCAGTTGCGGGAGCTGAATATCCAAAGCAACGAACTGACGGCGCTGCCGGAGTGGTTGGGCCGGCTTACGCAGTTGCAGAAGTTGTGCGTCGGCAAAAACCAACTGACGGCGTTGCCGAAGTCTATCGGCCGGCTCACGCAGTTGCGGGACTTGTGGCTTTGGGGCAACCAACTGACGACGCTTCCGGAGAGGTTGGGCCGGCTTACGCTGTTGCAAATCCTGTACCTCCACAGCAACCGACTGACGGTACTGCCGGAGTGGTTGGGCCAGCTTACGCAGTTGCGGGAGTTGTGGCTTTGGGAGAACCAACTAACGGCGCTGCCGGAGGGACTGCGGCAACTGAGGCGGCTCAAGGAACTTTATCTGCACGACAATCCGGAACTGGGCCTGCCGCCGGAAATTCTCGGGCACACCTATATCGATGTTCTTACAGATCAAGGGCAGCCCGCTGCGCCGCAGGCGATTCTGGATTATTACTTCCGGACGCGGGTGGAACCGTTGCGGCGATTGAACGAGGCGAAGATGCTGATCGTAGGCCAGGGGGGGGTGGGCAAGACGTCGTTAGTGCATTACCTGGTCTACAACAAGAAATGCGATCCGGATGAACTTCCGACTGAGGGGATCAATATCGACGATTGGCCTGTCAGCGGGAAGAAGGGGGCGGACGGGAAGGCCGAAGAGGTGAATGTGCATATCTGGGACTTTGGGGGGCAGGAGATTATGCACGCAACGCACCAGTTCTTTTTGACGCGGCGCAGCCTTTATCTGTTGGTAATCGATGCGCGGGCCGGGGAGAAGGAAAGCAACATCCACTACTGGCTGAAGATCATCGGCAGCTACGGGGGGGATTCGCCTGTGTTGGTGGTGATCAATAAGAGCGACCATCACCCGCACGAGTTGAACGAGACGGCGCTGGAGCGCGAATATCCGAACATCCGGGGGTTCGTGCAGACCAGTTGCGAGACGGGCGAGGGGATCGCGGAACTGCGTCGCGAGATCGGCAAGCAGATTCGCCGCCTGCCGAACGTTTTTGATGAACTGCCCCAGAGCTATTTCGAAGTGAAGGAGGAATTAGAGCAGGAAGCGCAAAAGCAGAACTACATCCCGATCGAGGATTATCACCGTATCTGTAAGAGGCGGAAGGTGAGCAAGCGGAAGGATCAGGAGCAGTTAATCCGCTTTCTACACGATCTGGGCATAGTGCTGAACTTCCAGGATCCCGAGGATCCGTATTGCCGAGACGATCCGTTCGTACTGAACCCCGAGTGGGTTACCGAGGGCGTCTATGCAATTGTGAACGACAAGCCGCTCAAGGCGCAGAAGGACGGCGTGCTTACACGGAAGAAGTTGACCGTGGTGTTGAACGCGCTGGAGGGCTACCCGGCTGATCGACACGACTTCATTGTGCGTAAGATGAGACAGTTCGAGTTAGCTTACGAACTGGATCGGCCGAGAGGCGGCGAGCAGCGCTGGCTGATCCCGGAACTGCTCGATCCTAACGAACCTAAGGACCTGGGCTGGAAACCGGCCGAATCGCTGAACTTCCAGTACGCCTATCCTGTCCTGCCGGCGGGCGTGGTGTGCCGTTTCATTGTGCGGATGCATTACTGCGTGCAGCGGAAGGAATCGTGGCGGAGCGGGACTGTTTTGAAAATCGACGGCAACCGGGTGCTGGTTCGCGGGGATGTGGATAGGGACAAGGTATTTATCGCGGTGCAGGGGGCGGTTAAACTACGGCGCGAGCGATTGGCGGTTGTGCGCGATGCGTTCCGCTATATCCACTCTACGATCCCGGAGTTGAAACCGAAGGAGGAAGTTCCTCTGCCGGATAAGCCGGAGATTGCCGTGTCCTATGAGCACCTTCTGGAACTGGAAGAACTCGGGGAGCAAACTCTTGTTCCGGAGGGAGCAGGCAAACGATATGTTGTGCGGGATTTGATGAACGGTGTTGATTCGGCGTTGTATCGTGTGCGTCGTCGGCGCGACAAGGTTAAGGAAAGGGAGGCCATGAGTGAAAAGCACGTTTTTATTTCGTACTGCCATGACAACAAGGATGCAGTGGCGCGGCTGGTAGAGGAACTCGAGGATGCAGGCGAGCGGGTCTGGTGGGATGAGGACATCTTAGGCGGGCGGGACTGGAAGGAGGCGATCCGGACGGCGATGAAGAACGCCTACGCGGTGGTGGTGTGTTTGTCGCCTGAGTTGACTGAGGATCGGTATCGGTCGGGGGTTTATCCGGAAGTTCGCGACGCGATAGCGATCTTCCGACAATACGGGCCAGGTCATGCGTTCATCTTCCCGGTGAAATTGGGCAAGTGCGAGATTCCGCCTATCGAGATAGACGATACGCGAACGCTGGACCGTCTGCAGTGTATCGAACTGTACCCCGAGAATAAGCGGGCGGCGGCCGTGCAAAAACTGCTGGCGTCGCTGGCTCCTGCACCGGGGCGCTGATGAGGGCTGAAGCTGTGGCACAACAAGAGCGTGGAGAACTGCAAAATGACCTGCGCGGGCGTGGGCCATTTTGAGCCTAACGGTCAACGTTGAATATAGAATTGAGAATGCGGCGGGGGCGTTTTTTTTAAAAGAGAAGCCAGGGTTTAGGGGGTGTTTTTTTTTGTTAGTTCTTCGCATAGGTTCATTGCGAAGATTACTCTTTCGTCTGGGACCTCCATGTCTATGTCTGGCAGGCCTATGTCGCAGGGTGCGAATTCGCGGGCTATGCGTTCGAAATCGTTTTTGATCTGGTCGTCGGTTTTGTTGAGCAGGTCGACCGAGGTATATAATATGTTTCTTCGGGTATTGGGGAAGAGGCGTTTGGCCTTTACGAAGTCGGAGTCGAGGCCCATGTCGAGGTAGCCTAAATTCGGCACCTTAGCGTAAGTGTCCATATACGGGGTGACAGACCAGGCACAATTGTGAATTGCACAATCTCTGAACTGGTTCCTTACCTTCATATCGTATTTGAATACATGCTCGGCGTAGGCTTGCGGGCCGATCATGTTTACGGTGCAGTTGCCGAGGTTGGCGATGTCGTAATCGAGGCCGGCTTTTTGCTGGCGTTTGTAGATTAGTTTCTTGCCGGCGATGAGGGTGTCGGCGATGCAGTCGAAGATGTGGGCGGCGAATGCGGAGTCGTCGCAGATATCGAGGAATATTTTCTCGCCTCGGAGTCGAAAGGCGAGGTTCATTATTCCCTGCCAGTTGAGAAAGCCCCTGGCCGAGCCGGTCAGCTTTTCTATTTCGTCGATTTGCCGGAGGACATCCTGAAAGAACGGGTCGTTTTCGAGGTCGGGCGGTTCGAGGGCGGCGGCCTGGGCGTTGGTGAGGTAGTTTCCGTGGTGTTGCGGCCATCGGTCGGGTGCGTAGATGAGTGAATGGCCGAAGAAGCCCATTACTATTGAAGCGCCGTAGAGGCCTGTCAATAAATCCGGTGGTTGGTTGTCGTTGACGCCGCCTATGTTGCGGCCAGGGAATTTCTTTCGGATTGTCGCGGCCATGGTCTCGTGACATTGCAGCCGGTACTTAGGGTCGAGATGCCATTTTTCCGAGAAATCGACGTCGCAATATTTATAGAACCACGAGGGGTTGAAGCCGACTTCGGGGCGAATGTAGGGTTCTGTGCCGTCGGCGGGTGTTCGTATTGGCGGGGCGCCCAGTGCTATATAGTAACGAAGCTGGTTGCAGCCTTTGGTGTTGGCGGCGGTCATCAAGAATGCCTTTCAGTTCTTATTAAAGTCGGTATGCACAGCATACCCTACGAGTTTTAGTTGGTATGCTCAGCATAGCCTACGATTTTTAGATGTTGTAGATCAGCCGTATGTTCTGCCGGCCTGGTCTACGTAGACGGTGCCGTTTGTGCGTTCTATTACCTCAACTGCTTTGGGCACCTCGTCTAATTTGGGCACCTTGAATAATCTGCGGCACTTTGGGCATCTGATCCGTCGATCCGCTGCATCGGCTGTCAGAAGCTGGCTCTTACTGCATCTTGGACATTGAGCGATTATCTTCATGCCTGTTTATTTTGCCATTTGATGCTAATACTGTCACTACAAAACCAATTTGGGCTGCAAAAACTTTGGGTATTGTACAGGAAAAGCTCTGCGCGGCGTCCAATAATATCGCTCTCTTGGTAGTTGGTATCGGCGTAAGTTGCTTTTAAGGCGTTACTTGTGGGTTGCGATGTCTTGATTTTGCTTGATTTGGGAGGTGGATTTTGATATTATGATAATTGAAATTGGGGGTTACACTAAAGTGGTAAAAAGAATCTCATGTAAAGTTGTCGAATCGGTGCCTTTAGGCGAAGCGAGCCGAGTTTCGCGTCGTCAAGAGCCGGTAAGCCGTGGCAGCCGAACCACTTTTGAAGCCTCAGACGCCCTTGTTCATCCTTGCGTTGAATCGCAGATATCGGGTCCCTTCGCTCCCGGTCAAATATGTGATTACTACGCCTGATCTGCAATCATACCAAATCCTTGAGGAATCCTCTCAGATAGTAGCGACACTGCGTAAGCACCACGGCAGTTAACATTAGGGCAACAAATACGTTAAATGACACCTCATTTGTCACCACAGCCAAAGCCGTACCTGCCGCCGGCGGGTGTTCGACATCCAGTGCAACCATCAAAAAGATAGCAATTCCCACCGCCACAGCATATTCAACCGGGCTTGGCAGCACCGTAAGGCACGTTACCGCCCCGGCGGTAAATCCAACCAGATGACCACCAATCACATGCTTTGTCTGCGCGGAAACGCTTTTAGGCATTGCAAATACGATAAAGGCGGTCGCGCCCACTGCACTGATTGAGACAATTCGGTCTTCGCCTAAAATCACAGCAAGGACAAAAAGAACTGTCGCCGCTAAGAGGCTTTGCAGCAGGTAGTATTTCCAGAGGTTCTTGAATTTGGTTATTATTGTGTCCTGCTGGTGCATTTTTGGCTAATCCTGTGCAGGAATTGAATTTACAGCCGATTGGAGGGCAAAAAAAAGCGGCGAGCAAAGATACCTGGGGTGGCCAGTCGTAATCGTTTCCTCGCCGAGTTTGCGAATCCGTTCAGGCTATATTGTATCAACCTTCCATGGTCTGGCCCTGCGATTCAAAATATTGTTCCTGGGTGTGTTATATACCGAAGTTTGCGATGTTTTCGGCCGCTGCTCGAATGTTTTCCGGACTATCGAGCTGTCCGGACAATAGGAGTTGTTTTGCTTGTTCTACTGCGGCGGCGTTTGTTTCGGGGATTTTCTGTGCTATTTCGATCAAAGAGGCATAATCGACATTCAGCGATACTTCCGTGTCGTTTGTCGGCGCAGCCTTGGTTGGGTCATTCGGTCTGGATGCAGTCTTTTCGAGAATGTCCTGAATCGGGTTGGAGTCAATTTTTTCTATCATTGCTTAGCTCTCTTACTTAGCGTTAGCAGTTCTTTTTTATCTTTGCTATAATCATTTTCGCAGCTTTTTTGTACAACTTTACTTTTTTTTCACTAATTTCGATTTTTTTCTAAAGTCCGGCGTCATCAAGGACGAAATGGTATTCCGCCTTTTTTTTCTTTGGCGGCGCAATTGTCTCAGCCGTCTCGTATGCGGCGAATTTAATGAATTTTAGAGGACTTACGGAGATAAGTTCTTGGCGTAAAGTCGCAGAATCGGGTCGCATCTGAGCCTTGAAATACTTTCCTATACGTGCTTCGGTAGTCTTGTCTGCGCTGTCCCAAATTTGCTCGAGCGCCCAGAATATCTGTCCGTCGTCGAGATCGACGAGTCTCAACTGAAGACCGATGGCCAGATGAGGATAAGGCTTATATCCTTCAACGGCGCCAATTAGGATCGCATCGCACTTTAAGGTTTCGCGTATTTCCGCCAAGTGCTCAAGTGTATATGTCGCGTTCGTGTCGAGCTGAAGGCTGCGCCATTCGGGGTCATTCGGTCGTACAATGGTCATGCTGAAGATCTGTTTTTTCTGGATTGCCTGAAAAAGGGCGTCGGTGACATCGGATGAAACGTGCGGGTAGCCGGAGTTGTTGGTCAAATTAATCATAGCTACCCTTCCGATGTCGATGAGACTCTTGTCGGGGTTGAGGTAGTAGTGATCCGGTTCGGGCTTCGAGAGTTTGTAAATGTTGCAGCCGCAAAATAGAGTCAGCATCAACATTGCCGATATTATTTTTGTCTTATTCATTTTCTTACCTTGCAATCTGAGTTTGATCGGAGTGTTGCAGACTATCGTTTTCCGGCGACGCCGTCACCTTAGCGGTGGTTTGTTCCTGAAATACTTCTGCATTGATTTGACCGCCGAGGATTTCGAGTATTTTCAGAAGCGCGTCGAGTTGTGCTTTTTCCGCGGCACGCATTTCGTCACGGTATCCGAGGATATTTGTTTTCCAGTTGTTCAGGTCGATAGTCATCTGTATGAGCAGGTCATTTGCATCGTCGAGTTCTTTTTGTGTTTGCTTCAACCGGGGCTCTGTAACCGCGAGCTTTTCTTTGAGCATGTTGTTTTCTTTTGCAAGCTCCTGGCTCTTGTTGCGCAACAGAGCCATTTCCTCGGTGAGTTTGGCGTATTTTTCGGATAGTTCTATGGCTGATTCGACGGCAGTCGGATTTTCGGAGTTGGCTTTCTCGAATCTCCTCGATATAGCGTTGTTCTGAGGGTCTTGTTCTTTCGATGCGGGAGCAAAAATGAAAGCGGTTGGTTCTTTCGGGAACGAACAGCCGGCCAGCAGCAATACCAGCAGTACGGTTGCAAGCGAATTCATGATCTTTTTGCATGTTTGCATTTTGGTTTCTCCAGTTATTGGCTTTTTTATGATGTTTAGTTACCGGTTTCAAGAGGATTATATTGACACTTCACATTCGTTTTTGTGCCGCAGGGACAGGTTATTTCAAGCAGTGCAAATTGCGGGTCGTTTTGGACGATCCTCACTTTCGGCGGCGCCGAGTGCGTATGTTTGCCTGCCGGCGCCGTCGGGGCCAAATCGATGCGGTATTGTCCTTCGAAATTGACATCGGTACTCTTAAGAATGTGTTCTGGCATTTTTTTCATTATATTAAAGCCTTTCTCTGTTTCCGCAGATTAGCCGGTGTTTCATGCACGGTAGTCTATGGAATGTCGATCATAATCGCGTTGTAGAATTTTATCGTCGTTGTCTTCTTCGATCTGTTCGTCCGGCTCGGACTGCGGTTCTTGCTCGTCTTGTTGCTGGTTTTTGCGTTTGTTTCTTTCTTCACGTCTTTTTGTCGCCTCTATGCTTTTGATGTTCTGGAGCGTTTCGACCGGTTTTATTATGTTGTAATTGTTATCCGCCATTTTTCCATTGCCTCAATTTCACAGACAAATTGAATATTGCACCGGCGTGCAGTTGGCTGACCCGCGATTCAGTGATATTGAAAACTTCAGCGATTTGCTTCATTGTCAACTGCCGCTGGTAGTAGAGCAGAATAATCTGCCTCTGTCTTTTGTTTAATTGCGTTATGGCTTTTGTCAGTTTATCGACAAGCTCTTTTTTCTCGAATTGCTCCTGTGGCGTTGCTGTGTTGGATGCCGCGAGAGAATCGCCCAGGCTGGGGGTATCTTCCTGTTTGCTGTCGATCGAGATGAAACGGCGTGTTCGTGCCTTTGTGAATATTTCGTAGAGTTTATTTACGGGAATATCAAGTTTTTCAGCCAGTTCGTCGTTGGTTGGCATCGATCCTGTTTGTTCGGTGATTTCTACGGCAAGGCGAAGTGTCTTTCGAATCTGTTTTTCGACATTTGCGGGCACGAAAGACCATTCTCTCAGTTCGTCAAGGATTGCTCCTTTTATTCTAATGTATGCATAGGTTTTGAACTCTGCCTGGTGTGATGGGTCGTAATTTCTCGCGGCCTTAACGAGTCCGACCGTGCCTGCGGAGATCAAATCTTCGTATGTCAGAGGCGGTTTCAAGTATGTTACGACTCGCTGAACGATACTGTGGACCATTGGCAGAAACTCTGTTATCTGTTCATTGCTGATCGTTGACTCTTTCTGGCTTGAGTAAGCGCGCTGGGCGGCTGTTCTGAGGTGGTCTTTGTTCTCATCTGCCGTGATGTTTTCAGGAGTTTTTTCAGTTTCTACCGTCACCGGTTTTGTTCCTCTTCTTGTTTCAACTGGCTCTTCACCATCGCATCGATGAGTATTGCGTTTACCGCTCTTATAGCCAAAGCCGTCGCAACGTATGCGCAGGCGGCGCCGATCAGCGCCCTCTTGCAGCAGACGAACGGCATCAGGCCATTGATCCAGCTAACTATGCTCAGGGCAAAGAAGCACGTTACTGCAACTTGTACTGCAATCGGCCGGATTTGAAACGGCATAGTCTGTTCATCCTTTCGAGCGTACTGCGTTCATTTCTTTTGCAATAATAGCCATTACGAGACCCCAACAAGTTGCTGCCCCTGCTTTGCGTTCTCTTTTGTTTGTTCCAATGAGATAGTGGCAACCGGTTCGACATTTGTTCCAAGAACAATTTCGTCATAGGCAATAACGGACAGCGATTTCACGGTTCTTGAGAGCATTGCGGCCAGTGGCGCACGTAACCTGGAATCGCATAGCAATACCACCTGATCTTTGGCCTGGTCCATTGCATTTTTCCATGCCTGTGTGATCTTTGCGGTTATTTCTGTCGCCATTTCCGCCGGCAGGGGCATCTCTATTTGATCTTTTTCCATTCTCAGTGTCGAAGCCATCTGATGTTCGAGTCCCGGTTCGAGAGTTATTGCCGATATCTTGCCATTCTGGTCTTTGATCTGTTCTGTAATTGTTCTGCTGAGGTGCTTTCGCACCATCTCGGTCAGGATGTCCGTGTTCTTTGTTTTCGAGGCGTGTTCTCCGAGAGCTTCGAGCACAGCGGTCAGTTCTCTGATTGGTATTGCATTTTTCAGGAGGTTTCTAAGGACTCTCTGCAGCATTCCGATTGGTACGAGTTCTCCGACGACCTCTCCGACGAGGGAAGGTTGACTTTTTCTCAGCCTGTCGACGAGAACCTGGACGTCTTCCCTTGTGAGCATTTCATCTGCATATTTTTTCATTGTTTCCGAGAGGTGCGTGATAAAGACCGACTCGGCATCAATAACTGTGTATCCGTTTAGTTCGGCCTTTTCCTTATCGGCTTCTGAGATCCACAGTGCCGGCAGTCCGTAGACGGGTTCTGTAGTCTCCATTCCTGAAACCTTTGTTCTGACGTTTCCGGAATCCATCGCCAGGAACATGTTTGGCTCCAATCGTCCTGTGGCTACGGTATGGTCGAAAAGTCTTATTTCGTATGTGGCCGGGTCGAGGTTTAGGTTGTCTCTCAGTCTCACGAGGGGTACAATGATTCCGAGTTCTTGTGCGAATTTTCTTCTGAGTGCTCCGATACGATCAAAGATAGTGCTTTCTTTTCGCGGGTCAATGAGACTGATCAATCTGACTCCGACATGGACAGCGATTCTGTCGATATCGAGCATTTCTTCGACCGGTTGTTTCTCCGCTCTTGCTTTTCGTGAGGTTTTTTCGCCCTTTTTCTGTTTATTCTTTTCTGCTTTTGCGACGCTCCTTGCGGTTATTGCGACTACTCCGCCGAGCAGTACAAAGGGGACAGTGGGTAATCCCGGCACCAATGCCATCGCGGCGATAATGAATGCTGCGATGATCAGCGGCTGGGATGTTCTGAGGAACTGTTGTGACAGATCCTCTCCTACGCTGCGTTGTGAAGATATTTTGGTGACGAGAAAGCCGGAGCTTATCGAGATGATCATGGAGGGTATCTGGCTTACGAGTCCGTCGCCGATTGACAGGATCGAATATGTTTTTATAGCTCCTGCGACTCCCATTCCGCGAGCGTAGCCCATTGCGATGCCGCCGACGAGGTTTATTGCGGTGATTATGATTCCGGCTTTTGCGTCTCCTCGTATGAATTTACTGGCCCCGTCCATTGCTCCGTAGAATTCGCTTTCCTTTACGATTTTCAATCTGCGTTCGTTCGCCTGAGCCTCTGTGATGGTTCCTGCGTTGAGGTCTGCATCGATGGCCATTTGCTTTCCGGGCATTGCATCGAGAGTGAATCTTGCGGAGACTTCGCTTATTCGCTCGGCACCTTTTGTGATCACGACGAATTGTATGACGACGAGTATGAGGAAGATTACGACGCCGACGACGAAGCTACCGCCTGCGACGAAATCACCGAAGGTTTGTATAATTCTTCCTGCGCTTCCCTGGAGCAGGATCAATCTTGTCGAAGCGACGTTTAGCGAGAGTCTGAAGAGTGTGACAAAGAGCAGCAGTGATGGGAATGTGGACAGTTCGAGAGGCTCTGTCGAGCAAAGAGTGATAATCAAAACCGATATCGCCAGTGAGATGCTGCATGCCAGAAGTATGTCGAGGATCGGGGTTGGCAGTCGTATAAGCAGCGTGGCCAGTACGGTCACGAGTGTGATGGCAAGGATGATATTGCTGTGTGCCGCCAAAGGCCCTGTGAGCGGCGATGATGGACCGGATTTTTCAGAAACTGCCATTATGACTGCTTCTCCCAAGTGTGTTTTATGTCTGTTTCAGTTCTATTGATCTGTCTTTTTATCCGGGACACCTGTGCCGAGGATTTCGGTTATTCTCACGGCGAAGCAGTCGTCTATGACTACTATGCTTCCGGTGGCGAATTTCGTATTTTTCAGGAAAAGATCGGCCGGCGCATCAACGGATTTATCGAGCTTCAAGACCGAACCCGGTCCAAGCTGCAAGAGTCTCTGTATGGTGACATCTTTTTGTCCGAGTGCGACAGTGACTGGGACACTCATATCGAGTAGTATGTCGATGCTGGTGCCGGCCCCGATGTTTTCTGCGTCGTTGGCTTCGGAGAACTCAGCGGATTGCGCCTGAGTTGAGGAATCGTTCTGAGCGGCATCGTCCTCAGGATTCTGCTGGTCCTGTTTTTCTTCGACTGCCTGATCTGTTTCAGCCATATTTTGTATTTCCTTGTATTCGTAGGTTGCGGTTATCTTTTTTTATTCTATTGTTCATCGCACACTTGCGTGATTGCCATGGCGTATTTGCCTGCTGATTTTGCGGGTCGGCCGAGCAGGATTGCTTTATCATCGAGTATCAGTTGGATCGGTTCGTCAACTCTCTTATCAAGCATTACTATATCGTCAACACTAAGATTCATTACCTCATTAAAGGTTAGCATGGCGGAATCCAGTTGGGCTGTGACAGTAACAGGCATTTCATGGGCATGTTGCAGCATGGTTTGTGAGATGTCTTCGGGAGAGTGTTCGGTGTCGATCTCGTTGCTTTTGCCTACGACCGGTTCGAGGGCGTTGCATAGTGTCAAGAAGTACATTTTAGAGCTTTTTTCCAGGTCAGTTCTCTCTATATCGAAAACGATCTTACAAAGTTCCTCTGAACCGTGTATATCAAAGGGGAGCCTGTCTCTTACGACTTTTAAGTCGGGTTGGAAATTGCAATTGCCTTCGTGGCCATTGAGAGCCTGGATGAGTGCGTCGGCGATGTCGAGCAGCAGTGACTCCTCCAATTCCGATAGTTCCGTTTTCGTCTCTTCGTCGACTTCGAAATCGCCGAGCAAATTCCTTGTCCAGGTGACGGCGGCTTGAATGGGTATGGCGACGAAGCCGCATGGCTTAGCTTCTGCGGGGCCGAAGGCGAGGTAATAACACTGTTCTTTCTCTTCTGCCCGCTTGTTCAGAAAGTCATAGGCGAAATACAGTGTGGCAGTGGTTGACTGTACTTCAAATTGGCAATGGTAGAGTGTTTCAAAGTTCTCAGCTATTGTGGTGGCGGCTGTTTTTGTGAATCTGTTGAGATTATCGAGTTGTTGCTGGCTGAAGAAATGAGGCTGACGCCAATTGTAATCGAGTGCTTCGATGTTTTGCTTTGCCTCCTCCATCGACTCGACTCCGACAGCATTCATGAGCCGACGTATTCTTTCAATGCTTATGTTGTCAAGGGCAGTTTCACTCATTGTACGGCAAATTCCTTAAAGAGGATGTGTTTGATCTGCGGTTTTGCATCTTGGAAAAGTCTCTCGTTGAGTGCGTCAAGAATCTGGACCTGGATACGTTTGAGGTTTCTTTCTCCCCTGACATCTTCGAGGGTCAGGCTGGCCAGGTAAAGATGAAGCCAGTCTTTGATAACCGGTTTTTTCGTTTCGAACAGTACCTCGCCGTCTTTCTGATTGAGCCCCGATTTGATTTCGAGGGTGAGGGCGGCTCGGACGTAGCGAGTTACGTCTGGCTCATCGAGACAGGCCACGACGGGATCGAGGTCATAGTACCAGAGATCTCCTCCCTTATCAGTGGTTTCTGAGTCTTCGGAGTTGAGCTTGTCGGGCAGGTCCAGTTGATCTATGTCATTGGTATCAACTGATTGGGTCTGTGATGAGCCTGTGAGAATTTTGCCGAGGAAAAAGCCGGAACCTGAGCAAATCACCACGACGGCGGCGAGGATGATCCATTGCAGGAGGCCGCCTCGTGACGATTTTCCTTGACTTTCCTGTTCTTTTGAATCCTGCGGTTCTTTGTTTTCTTCGGGATCCGCCATTTTTGTCTTTTGCCTCGATTATTTTATGAATCGGCTGTTTTTCAGGCCGGCTGTAAAGATTCCTGCTTTTGATATCGTCGTATTTTGTCTCGCAATGTTCTGTCGCTTATTCCGAGTACCTTTGCGGCTTTTGTCTGGTTTCCTGCAGTCTGTCTTAGTGTTTCGATGATGGCCTGTTGCTCTATCTGGACGAGTGGTCGGCCGGCCAGTGTTGATACTTGCATCCGTGTTGTTGTTGCGCCTTGTGAGGCGGCTCCTTCCTGTGGCCTGGGCTGTAGTTCATCGAAGAGCCATGAGACATCGGCCAGTGAGAGCGTCTGGCCGACTCCGAGGATGAGTGATGTCAAAACGACATTGCGCAACTGTCTTACATTGCCTGCCCAGGGATATCTTGCGAAGATTTTCATCATCGCGGGGTCGAGCTTTGTGATTCGTCTCTGCGTTTGGCGTGCGTAAAGGTTTACAAAGTGCCAAACGAGGTCGACCAGATCGTCTGTTCTCTCTCTGAGCGGGGCGATGATCAGTCTTAGTCCGCTGAGCCTGTAGTAAAGGTCCTGACGGAATCTTCCTTCGGCTACTTCCCGCGTCATGTCCTTGTTTGTGGTGCTTATGATGCGTACATTGACTCTGATGTTATCGTTTCCGCCGACTCGCTCGAAATCCTGCTGTTCGAGTACTCTGAGCAGCTTTGCCTGGAACTTGATCGGTGTTTCGGTGATTTCGTCGAGCAGTAGTGTGCCGCCGTGTGCGGTTTCGAATCGTCCCTTTCGTTGGTTGTATGCTCCTGTGAATGCTCCTTTTTCGTGTCCGAAGAGTTCGCTCTCGAGCAGCGTGTCGCTGAGTGCGGCACAGTTTACCCTTACGTAGGGGCCTTGGTTTCTTTTGCTGTTGTGGTGGACAAGATAGGCGATCAGTTCTTTGCCTGTTCCGCTTTCTCCGCTGATAAGCACCGGTGCTGAAGTCGGTGCTATTTTCTTAGCTAACTCGACTGTTTGCCGCAGTTTTGCGCTTCGTCCGATGATTTCGTAAAGTGTTGCGGTTCCTTGCTCGGCCGAGTCGAAGTTTTGTACGTCGTGGTTTGGCAGGCAGGCGTCGAGTATGTCGCTTATCCTTTTTTGCTGTATTGGTTTTACGAGGCAATCGACGCATCCGGCTTGGACGGCCCTGACGGTCATATCGATGCTGTCACGGTGTTGTTTCTGCTTTCGTTGCTGTAGGATCATTATGACGGGCATTTCGGGCGTGTTGTGTCTTATCATGTGGACCAGGTCGATGGTTGCCTGCTGTTGTTGTGCGGTTGTTTGCGCCGGGTCGGACATTTCGCTGATGAATACGATGTCACAGTCATTTTTGTCGAGGAATTCGACGGCGTTTTTATGGTCGGCGACCAGGTTTGCTAGAATTCCTTTTCGTGCGAGGATTTCAACAATGAAATGGGTCAGTTCAGGGTCGCTTTGGAGCACCAGGGCGTTTTCTGTTCTGCCTTTATGCGGGTTTTGGTTCTGATTGTTAGTTTGGTTCTTTGTCACTTGATGTGTCTCCGTTTTGCATCCGTGCTTTATATTGGCTTATCAATTCCTTAGGATTCTCATCCTTGCGCCACTGTAGAAGCAAAGCCTGCGCCTTTGCCAGTTCGGCCCATTGGGACTGTGGGAATCTTGTAATGAGTTGGTCGTAGGCGTCCACCGCCCCGGCCAGGTCATCTTTCTTGAGGCAGTTGCCTATCTGCAGTAATATCCAGTCGGTGTCTTGTGTTTGCCCGGTTTTTTGGTCCCCTTGTTTAGCGAGGGCCTGGTGATACCATTTTGTCGCCTGCGTGATTTTCTTGCTTTGGAAGAGGACTTCCGCCAGTTCGAAGGGATTTTGTACGTTGTTTGGCTCGTCTTTGAAGGTGTCGATCAGTTGCAGCGTTTGTTCGGTTATCAGCTGATATGGTAGAGTGTGTTTAACATCTTCGGGTTCGTCGGGCAGGTTTTGATCTGGTTCTGGTTCGTTCGGTTCGTTGTTGGCGTCGTCAGGCTCGGGGACCGGTTCGATTGTAATGGCTTGTTCAGGTGCTTGGGGCGGTGATTCGAATTCAAGGGCATGAATTCTTTCGATGATATCCTGAAGTTGTGTTTTGTTTTCGCTGTCGTCGTCTGGTTTGATAGGGCCTGTCTTTGCCTGCCATAGTTGGTTTCTGAACTGTGTGTGCGGATTTCTTGAGATAATGATTTCACTTTCGGCCAGGTCATTTTCGATCTGAGCAGCGAAGTTTGTGATGGTGGGAGGCGTTTGCTGTTGCTGTAGTTGATGGGTTTGTGGTGTTGCAATCTGCATCGTGGTGTCGGTGGTGTTTACGTCTTTGGCGCGGGCGGTGCGGTTGGCGGGGAGTAAATCGAGTGGATCCAGTTGGCGCCTGGCGTTTTGCGGGTCGTCTGGAGCGGCTGAAAGGCCCTGGGCCAAGCAGGACAGGCACAGAGCGCAGAGGCAGAGGCAAATGCTTCTACCGAGTTTTGCGCTACGGGCTTTCTTTCGGTTGTCGTTTTTCACACTCATTTCCATTTTCCCAGCAGCGCCAGTGCTGCTCCGTCGTAGTTTTTCCGTTGGTTGTAGGCCCTTGCAAGTAGTTGCAGTGTTTCTTGCCTGGTTTTTTCATCCGGCTTCAAACTCAGGAGTTGCGAGCAGACGGATATGGCCTGTTCGCTGCGTCCGAGTTTCAGGCAGACGTCAGCCAATCTGAGGGCTACCTTATGGGTGACAGGTCCTGGTTCGGTTGAGATAAGGGCGGTGGCAAGATTTTCAGACGCCAGTTCCAAATCTCCCTGAGCAATATAGCAGTTACTTAATTCAAAAATAATCCGGGCTCGTAATTGGAGGTCGGTGGTGTATTGCGCTTTGTTTTGTATTGCGGCGACAGCCTTATCGACCAGTCCCATTGCTCTGAGTATTTTGCTTTTGAGCAGTAGTACTTGTATTGACTCTTTTCGTGAGTACTGCCAGGCATAGGCGTTTTCAAGCAAATCAAGCGCTCTGACGAACTTTTCCTGCTGTATATATCCATCGACGAGCATTGAGAGTGTCTCGGAATATTGCTGTCTTGAGAGTTTTCCTTCGATTGCGTGGGAGAATGCATTACATGCGTATTCAATGTTTTCGAGAGCGAGATGTGATTTTCCGAGCAGCAGGTAGGCTGAGCAGAGGTCTTTGCTGGTTTCGTCTTTTTCGAGTGTGATGTACCTTGTAAGCCATCTTATGGCGTTTTGGTAATCGTTTATTTTGTAGAATGATTCTCCTGCCCCGAATGCTGCGGCGTTTCTTGTTTGATTTGAGACGCTTATGTGGAAGACTTTTCTGTAAAGCTGTTGGGCCTTTTCGTGAAGGTTTGCGTTTGCAGTTGTTTGTGCAAAGAGCAGGTAGGCTGTAGAGGTGATTTTGGAGTCCGGATATTGTTCAACGAGTTGCCTTAAGTCTTTTGTTGCTCCTGGGTAGTCACGTATTTTGATTTTGACCTTACTTGAGTGCAGCAGGGCGAAAGGAGCGAGAGAGTTTTCGGGGAAACGGTTTGCGACAAGTTTGTATTCGCCGATAGCTTCTGTTTCGGCGTTTTTTTGCGATTGCAGCATTCCGAGAACGAAGTGTGCGTTTGCTACATTTTTGTCAGAGTGAAATGTTAGAACAAACTTTTGCCAGAGGGATATTGCTTCGGCGGTGACCAGGGCTACATGGTCAGAGAGTGAGGAGTAATCTGTCGGGTTGAAAATGTTGACGCTTTGTTCTTCGCCGGGCCTTGCGAGCAATCCTACAGCGCCGGCGGCGGTTGTCAATATTTGCTGGGGCGTGGCTTCGGCGAGATACAAGTGCACCGGCCTTTTCTTAGCGACACCGGACTGAGCGTGTGTGCGTGGGTCTGTGGTCTGAAATCGAGGGTTCCAATGAATATCGAGGTTTGCGTTTGCGGCAAATCTTGAGATTAGTTCTTCTACGGAAGCGCCTCGGCAAATTGCAGAGAAGCGTGGTGCGGCGTTGGGATCGCTTATTTGAAATATTTGGGGGCCGAGCAGTGCATTGTCCAGTTGTTCGGCTCCGGATTTGAGGAATGTTCGCAGTTGTGCTTCGGTGATGTTGTCAAAGTAGCCCTGTGGGTCGGAGCGTGTCCAAAGGTCGTGCGGGACGTGCTTATCGGCGTCGCTAAGTAAGAGTGCGTATTTTGTCAGGGCCTCGGCGGCGAGGAATTGGCAATCGCGTTTCATTTCGCGCGTCCATTTTTTGTCGCAATCAATCGCATCGAGCATGGCGATTGCCTGGTAGGCCCTGGTCCTTGTACTCAGGTACAGTTTATTGCGCATATCAAAGAGGCTTCGTTGATAACCTGCGAGTACGGCGACTAAAGGCGACCGGCTTTTTGAGAGGTTTGCCAGCAGGTTGTTTGCTTCTTCGAGGTCTCCGGCCGTTGTCAGGCACATCGCCATTTTCAGTCTAAAGAAATCTTTGACCAGTTCGTTTTCGAGACTGGTTGGGAGTTTTTGGCAGAGGCTGTTGTAAATTGTGTATGCGCTGTCGTAGTCTTTCTTGATATAGAAGCTGCGGGCAAGTTTCAACGAGAGCGACTGTGTTGCAGTCGGCGGCAAGAGAGCTTCGGTTTTCAGCCATTGCCTTGGGGAGCTAGCCCGGGGTGTCGTGGTTGTGGTGGGTTGCTTGCCCGGATCGGTGTCGTCAGGTTCGCTGCGTTCGGTGGGGATTTCGGTTTTGGCGGTTCCCTGCGGCGGCGGTGCTTTGAAGATCGCGTATACAATCACACCGGCGATTAGTACGATGCCTGCGACGAGCAGTTTTTGGATACTTGAAAGGTTAGTGCTGCGTTCGGCGCGGTTTACGGCAGAATGGACGGCTGTTCCGAGAGATTTGTAAAAGGTTTCGTCTCCTACGAAGACATCTTTTTCGGATAACCTTTCCTTAACTCGGTCTGCGAACAGATCGGTATCGGGCGGTATTTGTGCTGAGTCTTGTTCGTCAGCAGGTTTTTGGTCTTTTGCTTTCATAATTTTCAATTTCCAACCGGGTTGTGGCACTTATTAGTGCTGCGAGTTTAAGCTCATGCGCAATTGGTATCCGAGCGCATTTCACAACCTTTTCCGAAAAGAAGCAATAACTGTGCCAGATTCGGCCGGGTCATAGTGGGAGTTCTGTTTGTGGGGCTTTCACCGTGAAAAAGGGGGTTAGCGGCTTTTTATTTGGCTTTTTGAATGCCGAAGGGGTGTCAGGATTCTATACGGTCCGACAGGTTTTCTGACAGGTATGAGTGGGTTGATAATCGAAGACTTTTGGCTGAAAGGTCAAATTTGGGGGCGTCGGATTCCCGGATCAGGGGACGGTAACAGGTTCCGGGGAGGAAGATTTTGCTAAATGAGGCTGCCGGGGCTTTGTGATTGCTGCGATTTCTTCGATGTTGTAGTGTTTAATCTTTGCGTAAAGCGTTGCCCTTGTTATGTTTAGGAGTGAGGCGGCCTGTGTTTTCTGCCATCCTGTTTCCTTTAGTGCTCGTGCGATGAGTTCTCTTTCGGCTTTTGCGAGTGAGAAGTCTTTTGCCTGATCGGCGACTGAATTTTCGGCTGACTGGGAGTAGTTGAGGGGGTCTATTACGATGCTGGTCAGTCCAATTTTGTTTGTGGTTTCAAGCAATATTGCCCTTTCGATGACGTTCTGAAGCTCTCTGACGTTTCCGGGCCAATCGTGTCTGTGTAGTGCTTCCATGGCCAATTTTGTTATTGCAGTAACTTTTTTTGTCTTGTCGGGGCATATTGTTGATGATTTGAGGAAATACGTTGCGAGTAGTTCGATGTCATTTTTTCTTTCGGGTGCTCTTAGCGGTGCGATTGAAACGGGACATATATTGAGGCGGTAAAAGAGGTCCTGACGGAACTTGTTTTCCCTGACCTGTTCTTTGAGGTCGCGGTTGGTTGAGGCAATGATGGTTGCTCTGCAGATGATGTCTTTTGTTCCTCCGACCTTTCTGAATGTTTTTTCCTGGAGCACGCGTAGTAGTTTTGCCTGGAGGTCAATCGGCATTTCACTGATTTCATCAAGGAAAATGGAACCCGTCCCCGCCAGTTCGAAAAGCCCTGTTTTTTCGCGGTCTGCTCCTGTGAATGCTCCTTTGACGTGTCCGAAGAGTTCGCTTTCGAGCAGATTTGCAGTAAGTGCGGCGCAATTTACGGCCACGAACCTTCGTCCGGCCGACCTTAGTGTGTGTACTGCCTTTGCGGCGAGTTCTTTTCCGGTACCCGTTTCCCCGACGACCAGCACGGGATTGCAACGGCTGGCGGCGACGAGCTTTATTGTCTTTAGCGAATTCATTATCGCTTTGCTTCGACCAACGATTGGCACCGAAGCGGCGTATTCCTCGGCAAAGAAGCCGTGCGTGTCTTCTTCGGTGACACTGGTTTTGGTCGTGTTGCGATCTTTTATTCCGGCGGCGATTTCTTTTAGCCGGTTTTGGTTGTCTGTTCGGCTGATGTAATCGGCGACTTGCGTTTGTTCGAACGGTTCGGTGTGCTGTGTTTTGTCCGGGCCGATTACAACGACGTTAAGCCTTGAGTTGTTATCGGTCTTTTTGAGAAATTCGCGAAGGCAGTCCTGGCCGAGGTGCTGGTCAAATAGAGCCAGTTGCGGGTTGTTTGCTTCTGTGAGGTCTAAAGCTTCTGCGAGGTTATCCGCTGCGTAGACTTGCCTTGCGACGTGTCGGGCCAATTGCTGGACTTGAGCTTCTTTGCTGATGACTACGACTTTGTCTAATATCATAGGTGTTTCCAACAGGAAGGGCAAGGCCCCGATTTGGTAGTGTAAACTCTCTTCTGTAAATTGGTGTTAAGCACCGCATGTGGCTGGGTGGAGGCGAGCGTAGCGAGCCGGAAGCCAGCCACATGCGAAATTTTGCTTGAAATG
>Ga0208771_1000680_pt1 | contig 20049 bp, 15 predicted proteins | sample AntAceMetag02UKX_FD_184775 | JGI IMG/M metagenome (GOLD analysis project Ga0208771, IMG submission 184775) | Saline lake microbial communities from Ace Lake, Antarctica - Antarctic Ace Lake Metagenome 02UKX (SPAdes) (version 2) | ecosystem: Environmental > Aquatic > Non-marine Saline and...
TTTTATGGCCTTACCATGTTGATCCCAAGGGTTGTATTGGCTGTAGATTATGTGTAAAAAGATGTCCGTATGGTGCAATTTCCATGCAGAAAGGTATTGCCGTTATCGATATGGAAAAATGTACCGGTTGCGGGATCTGTGCTAATGGCGATGGAAAAAGATATAAAGGTTGCCCGGTTGACGTTATAAAGCAGACTGAGTAAATTATTATTATAATGGAATAGAAAAACATGAAAAAATATTTGTTGCTCATCTTTATCATCGCTCTTGGGTGTACTGATAATCTGGATAAAACTACAGCTTTTAATGAGAAGCCCCGGATAGAATTTTCTAAATGTTCCAGTTGTCTTGAATGTACAGAACTGTTCAGCTGTCCGGAAAATGCAATAAAGCTAGATCAGCGTACACACACAGCTTATATAGATGCTGATCTGTGCACAGGCTGCATGGAATGCATCAATCTGTTTACATGCCCCGATAATGCTTTTACAATTAATGGTGATAATATAAAACCTGCCATGATTAATGATATTGCAGCAATTTCCGATTCGATCGGGAAAATGAATATTCAGTTCACCGCTACCGGTGATGATTCAACCTCAGGTAGAGCTTTCCAGTATAAGCTGGCTCTCAATGATAGTGATGGTACAATTATTGAGAATGATTTTATCCCTCCCGTTCCACAGAATGCCGGTGTTTTAGAAAATTGGTATCTTGCAGGTCTGCAGACCGAATTAGTAGTCACACTTAAAATTGAAGTTATCGATGAACTTGAGCAGGCTTCTCTTCCAGCTTTTACGGAAGTTTTTATAATGGGTGAGAATATTGATGAAGAACCGCCGGCTCCAATAGATGATATCTCCATAAGTTCTGTCTCCATGAATTCGTTCCAGTTAAATTGGACTGCACCCGGAGATGATGGTGACATTGGAACTTCGACTTCCTACATTATCAAGCTACACACTTCAGAATTAACAGGATCCAATTGGGATTCAATTTCGGAATATGATCAGAATATAATTCCACAGGAAGCGGGGAATGGGGAAGCCTTTGTTATTGTTGATCTTGAACCGGTTACGGAATATTTTGCCGGTATAAAAGCGGTCGATGAGGCAGCTAATATCTCAGATCTTTCTAATATTGCCCAGGCTGTAACTACAGATATCCCCGATGAAATTCCACCCTCAGCGATCACAGATCTGCAGGCTGTTCCCACTGATGAGATAATTGAACTCACCTGGACAGCTCCCGGTGATGATGGAATTTTGGGAAGTGCTTATAATTATGAGATCAGGATTGCTCAAATAGAAATTAACGAAACTAACTGGGAAGATGCTCAACTATTGGAAGGTGCTCCATGGCCTCTTACAGCAGGTTCACTTCAAAATTATATAGTTGAGGATCTGGAACATGAAATAACCTACTATTTTGCCATTAAAGCTTTTGATGAAAGTGGAAATGTTTCACCGCTTTCAAATGTGCCTGCTGCAAATCTGATAGTTGATATTACCCCACCGGCTGATATCACTAATCTTTCCGTTTATGAAGGATCTACAGCAAATTTGAATACAATAAAAATTCAGTGGACAGCTCCCGGTGATAATGGCACTGAAGGAACTGCCGATCATTACGTGATAAAATATTCAACTTCATTGGTTACTGAATCTAATTGGGCAAGTGCTGTTTTATTTGATGATCCTCCTCTTCCGCTAACTGCAGGAACCTCGCAGTTTTGTCTGGTTAATGTCTTAGAGCCGGCAACGATCTATTACTTCGCAATTAAAGCATTTGATGAGAATAATAATGTAAATCAGATTTCCAATTCACCTGCCGGTAAAATAGTTTACCAGATCAATACGGGTGCTTGCCATAATTGCAGTAATTGCATTTATGATTGTTCTTATGATGCCATCCAGCAGGGTCCCGGCTATAAATATATTGATCCGGATATGTGTGAAGCTTGTGGGGATTGTACCTGCCCCTGGAATTTAATTTATAAAGCAGTTGTTGCATATTAATAATAAGATGGCTTTACAAAATAAAACATCGTTGCTTTAAACGACATATTATTTTTGTTTGAAAGTAAAAAAACACGATCGAGTTGATTGTGGAAAGTATGAGGAAAAATGAAAACTAAATTAATTATTATTGCTATGATCATGATAGTGATTTCACTTTTAGCAATATCTAGAAGTGCAATTTTTGTTGAATCAAATTCCTGTGTAGGATGTGGAGATTGTGTAAAGGTGTGTCCTACCAATGCTATAAAGATAATTGATGGTAAAGCGGTTATAGATGCTGACTTATGCATAGAATGCGAAATATGCATTACAAGTTGTACCTATAATGCGATAAGGAAAAACAGATGAAAAAATTCGGGTTAGTATCAGTTATCATTATTTTACTAATACTGTTTATCAGTTGTGATAAGGTGAGTGATCCTGAATATCATATAGATAAATCAGCTTGCAGTTCATGCGGAGCCTGCATCGGTATCTGTCCTCAAGATGCTATTGAGATAGGCAAGGATGGCAAAGCAGTGATCGACCAGACTAAATGTAATCGGTGCGGCAAATGTATTGCAGTCTGCCCGGAGAATGCGATATATTAAGGGAGAATGATATGAAAAAATTATTAATTCTACTCTCTCTTCTACTAATGGTAAATTTAATCTCGGCCGGAATTACTAACTGGTCGGATCTCGCTTTTCAAAATTTCAGTTCGAAAAATAATTCTAACTTTGGTTTTAACTGGAAACATGAGATTGAAACGGATCTCAATTCTAATTTAATCCTTAATTTTAAAAATGAACTATTCTATTCGCAGAAGAATGATGAATTCCCCGCTGATTATTCCCATAACAATGAAATGAAGAATAGTTATTTCACCAATTATTCAACCCTTAAAATGTTGTACAGCACAGATCTGCAATACCTGAAATTACAATATTCAAACAGGTGGTTCAATGCTGATGACACGCGCTTTCTTATAAATCCCGGTATTGGTGATCATATCAAAAAGAATATGATCCATAATTTTGATCTTCAGTATAAAGCAAATATGAATAAATTCTCTTTTTCCTATTTTGGGAAATACCGTAATTTGAATTATGAACAATTGGATCTGGAAAATGAGATATTGAGAACAGCCAGCCAGGATGATCAAAATAAAAATGAGTATGATCTCTATAATTCAGCTGATATTTCTTATAATGTAAATCAAAACCTGAAATTATTTACTGAGTTATATTACAAAAATGATCTTAATGCAGCCGGTTTATATGATCAGATCAACCTGGGCGGTGGAGTTGAATACGATAACATAATTAATCTATTCAGTTCAATTAGTGCCAGGGTGAGGTATTACAATAATATCTCGGATAAAATAAATAATGAACAGGATCATAATGTAGTTACACAATTACGTTATACAAGACGATTTCAAAGTGGGATAAGCGGGTTTGTCTCCTATGTAAATCGTTCCTGTTATGATAACGAGACAGCTCAAGTATATCGTGTTTCAAATATGCTTAAAGTTCAGGCAAAATATTCCTATGCCATGGATCATCTAAATAGTTCATATTTGCTGTTGGGATTTAAATTCAATCCGGAGAATGATGGAACTCTCGGTTTTATCGAGCATAATCAGTATATTTTCAAGGATATCTATTCAACAGCTGATATCAAGTATTCACTAGATCTATTCACCTCATATTCACTTAAATGTGAATATTTTATAAATTCACTACAATCATTCTGGGTAAAAAATGAATATACGCATTTTTACGATATTCAGAAACAGAATTTAATATTTTTCGGCTCTACTTTGATATTTTAATTAGCAGGTATTTATGATAAAAACTCTTATAGAAGGAATTGTGCTGGGATTATCTACAGGCTCGATCTGTCTTGTAACCTGCACACCAATATATTTACCATACCTTATCTCGGAAGATAGAAAATTAAGTAAAAGTATCTATGCCGTTTTGGAAATCTCAGCCGGTAGGTTTATCTCCTATCTTGTCTTTGGTGCTGTTGCCGGTTATACCGGAGCTCAGATCGTTTCGGTCAACCGTGAATTATTTACTTCGATTGCTTATATCTTACTTTCATTATATTTAGTGCTTTCTGCTGTAAGAACTAATAAAAAAGCCAAAAGCTGCCATGTTCCCAAACTGATAAAATTTACTAAAAGTGCTTTCCTGCTGGGAATTATTACCGGCATCAATTTCTGTCCCTCATTTCTTATAGCTCTCTCAAAAGCTGTAGATCTGGGTGGTGCTCTTAGCGGGATGATGCTGTTCTTCGGATTTTTCCTGGGAACTTCAGCTTTCTTACTACCCCTGGCTTTTATAGGTCAGATATCCAAAGTAAGTAAAATGAAATTGATCGCTCAATATGCGTCTATTCTCATTGCCGTCTGGTTTACATTCAGCGGTGTAAAGGGTATAATACATTTTTCTGAACATGCAAAATTGGAAGCTCAACCTGGCAGACTTGTGGAAGCATTTAATCCTAATATCCCTCTCGCTGTTATTGCTTCAGAAGAACACTCTGCCTATTTCACAAACCTGCAGGATTCTCTCCAGCATTATACTCCTGGTAAGGTTTTCTATTATCCGTATAATATTTCCGTTCTTGATTCCATCAATGAATTTTCAGAGATCGTTTTAGTTATTGATTCAACAATTCTGAATGAAAGTTTTGAGAACTATGATTACTTCCTGGTTGAACCGGATTATAATTTACCCAGAATGCTCAAATTTATGAAATTCTACACTTTTAAGACCAGTACCCATCTGCATTGGGAATTTATTGAGAAAGAAGTAAACGAAGAAAATATATAGATTTAAATTTTTCATAATTTCTAAAAAAAATGAACTGTGGAGCTTTATCTCATATAGGTTCTAATTTTAGTAATTCCACAATTTGAACAATTTGATAAAAAATTCAAAAAATCATTTGACACATTCATCTTATTTTAACTTTTGAACTTATGAACGAAAAGTTCAAAATATAAAAGGAGGAATTATGGCTCGTAGAGAAGAGATTTTAAGGGCTGCCCAGAATGCTTTTTTGAAATATGGAATAGATAAAATAACACTCGATGACATTGCAAAAGAATGCGGTGTTAAGAAAACAGCACTCTACTACTACTTCAAAAACAAAGAAGAAATAATGATGGAAATGATTCTTTTAAGACTTAGTGAATTTGAAATGCAAGTAAAAGAAGCAGTAGATGAAGCTGAAAATGTGCGAGAAAAACTGCGTACATATATGAAGATGAAGATTAATCTGATGAAAGAGAATATGCCTTTTATCAAACTACTGGATAAGGAATTTTTACCAACCAAAGTTAAAGGATTCATGCAATTGCATAAAGTTCGAATCATGGAAGCAGATTTTTGTTTGGTAAAAGAAGTGATATTACAGGGGATTGAAAACCACAAAGTATCATTTAAAATGAATGATTCACTAGTTTTAATGATCTTGGGAGTAACTCACGGTGCATTCGTAGGACGGTATTTGGGAAACACCGATTGGGATATCGATGAAATGATTGATACAACTATCGAAGTTATATTTAATGGAATAGAATAGAGAGGAAAATTAATGAAACGAAAATTAATTTCATTTTTGATGCTGTTACTTGTATTTTCATTGTTCGGTCAAATAACTTTGACCTTGCAGGAAAGTGTGGAAATGGCAAAAGAAAACAACAAGGAGCTACAGAAAGCAAGGGAAGAAGTGGGAAAATACCGCCAGGAATACAATAATGTTCGTGGAAATCTGTTTCCGCAGATTACACTTTCCGGTGGATATCAGTACAAACATATGAAACTACCAGATTCAGCAATACCGATAATGCCAAGTGTTGAGTCGATGCTTGCTAATAATGTCACAACTAATGACAGTATTATAGCTGGCTTCATTGATTATGGATTCAGTTCTTTTATTCCCGAACAAGAATCTGATGAATATTCTTTAGCAGGAACGGTTTCACTAAGTCAGGTTATTTTCATGGGTGGCAAGTTGATCAACGGTATCAACATTGCTGGCAAACTTTATCACTTGCAGGAAAAGAAGTATTTCTTGGATGAACAAAATCTTATCTTTAGTACGACTGATCTTTATTACAAAACCAAACTAGCAGCTGAGGTAGCCGAAATCCAAGCTGATGCTTTGGATTTTGCTAATTTGTATTTCAAACAGGTTTCTGATATGTATGAAGAAGGTTTAGTATCAGAATATGATATGCTGCGAGCCGAATTAGAAGTGCAAAAATTGGAACCGGATGTGTTGGAAGCTGAGAAGAATTCTAAGCTAGCAATGGAAAGTTTTGCTAATCATTTGAACTTGGATGATCCTGATCTTGAGCTGATTGATGATACTGACCTTCCTGAAATGGAAAAAATTGATTTGAAAAATGCAGTTGAAAGTGGGTTAAAAAAACGCATGGAAATTGAACTCTCTGAAATTGGTGTAGATGTGAGTAAAGTGATGCTGCGTTATGAAAAAGGTAACTTTTTACCAAACATTGGTATCACAGCAGATTACACTTATTTTGGAGCTGATGAAAAGAAGATTGAAAGTGATGACTGGGGTAATTCATATCAAGTTGGAATTGGGTTTTCCATGCCTTTGTTCACTGGATTTTCTAATAGTTCCAAGATTAAAAAAGCGAAACATACTCTTAATCAATCGAAGTTGGATCATCGCACTTTACAGGAAATGATCGAACTTGATATTAGGAATTCCTATTGGCAGCTACAGGCTGACCTGGAAAAAGTAAACGTTCAAACCAGAAATGTAAAACTAGCTACAAAAGGTTTAGAAATAGCTAATGCCAGGTATAAAAATCAAGTTTCAAATCAGTTAGAAATTATAGATGCGCAACTACAATTGAAAGCTGCTAAACTAAGCTTTATGAATGCCAAATATGCTGCTGTGATCTCGTATACTAAACTGCAGAAAGCAATGGGCAGAGAATTATAAATTAATAACGGAGATAAAAATGAAATTAAAATTGATGATCTTAATTGTAATAGCAACGATGCTTGCCCTTGGTTGCGCCAGACAAGAAGAAGCCGAATCTAAAAATATGGAGCAGATCTACAAAGAAGAAGGAATCCCTGTGGAAGTGCAGGTTATGCAACCCGAAACTTTCATCAAAGAATTATCTTTCAATGCCAATCTGAGTGGTATCCGCCAGTCCGCAGCAGCTGCTATGATCGGCGGCAGAATTGAAAAAGTGAATGTGAAAGTAGGAGATTATGTAGCCAAAGATCAGGTGATGTTTGAATTCCCAGAAGATGCACCAGCTGGACAGTTAGTTCAGGCCAAATCGGCTTTTGAAATGGTTGAAGCAACTTTTGCTAGAATGCAGAATCTGTATGCAAAAGGTGGAATTTCCAAACAAGATCTGGAAGGTGTTGAAACACAGTACAAAGTTGCGGAAGCGAATCTGGATGCCGTAATGCAAATGCTGAAAGTACGCGCCCCTATTGATGGATATGTGATTTCGATAAATGTACGTGAAACAGATGGCGTTCACGCTGAAGATGTATTGGCTTTTGTATCTCAAACTAATAAGATGAAGGCTCGTATCTGGGCTACAGAAAAAGAAGTTTGCCAGATCAAGAAAGGTAAGAAAGCTACTGCAATTTGGAATAACTTCACTCTTACAGGTGAAGTTACAGAAGTTGCAATTGCTATGGATCGAGGACACAATGCTTTTGCTGTAAATCTAGAATTTAACAATACTAATAATCTTTGCAAAAGCAACGTTATCGGTGAAATATCCATCCAAACCTACAAAAATAATAATGCTTTTATTATTGCCCGTTCAAATGTAAAAAATGATGTAAACGGGAATTTTATCTACAAAGTAGAATCAGAAAAGGCTACCAAAACTTACGTTGATATTGGTCAGGAAAATGGTGGATTTGAAATACTCAATGGAATTTCCGAGAACGAAGAGGTGATCGTGAAAGGTTTGAATCTTGTGTATGATGGAGCTAAAGTGAGAATCGTTGCCAATGGTCATTAACCAATTTACGGAGTAAATTATGTTTTTATCAAAAATATCAATAAACAGACCTGTAATGATCACGATGGTGCTGGCAGTATTCATCGTGTTTGGAGCAATGGCTTACTTTGGATTGTCACTGAATCTGATACCGGATGCAGACATTCCCTATGTTACAATTCAAACAATTTATGCCGGTGCCGGTCCCAGCGAAGTGGAAACGCTGATCACAGAAAAAGTGGAAGATGCTATCTCCACCATCAGTAAAATTGATTACGTGGAATCTTATTCCATGGAAAATGCTTCCATCGTGCTGATTGCCTTCGAGCTGGGTAAAGACATCGATGTGGCTGTGGCAGAAGTTAAACAAAAAGTTGATGCCATCATTCGTGATCTGCCCGATGATGCCGATAATCCCAGCGTGGATAAAGTCGATATTACGGCTTTTCCCATCATGGATATCATTCTCACCGGAAATCTCGATGGACGCCAGCTCTATGAAATTGCCGACAAGCAGGTAAAAGACAGGCTTTCCCAGATCGAAGGTGTGGCTCAGGTGGAAATAATCGGTGGTCAGGAACGCGAGATCCATGTGAAGCTGGATAAAAAAGTCGTCTATCAGAATATGATTTCCATTCCTCAATTGGCTGCAATTTTGGCTGCCCACAATATGGATATGCCGGGTGGTCAGTTCCAGCAAAAAGATCAGGAATATTCTGTGCGTATGGCAGGGAAATTCACTTCGCTGAAAGAATTGGAAAATTTGGATATTCCTACTGCCTTCGGTATAAAAAAATTGCGTCAGATTGCAGAAGTGGAAGACAGTGGACAAGAAGTGCGCAAACGATCGACCTTCTACAATAATATCAATAAACTTCGTAAAGAAAACGTGGTGCAGCTTTCCATCGTGAAGACATCGGATGGTAATCCCGTCAGTGTGTCGGAAGCAGTTCAAAAGGAAATTGCCAAGTTGAAGAAATCTTTACCGGCTGGAACAGAGCTTTCTGTCGTCAGTGATAGATCAGAGTATATCAAAAACTCGGTTTCCGATACCCTGAATAATGTTTTTCTGGGTATCTTCTTCACCGGTCTGGTTTTGTTGTTTTTCCTACATGATTTTCGTTCCACGCTGATCGTGGCTATTGCTATGCCAACCTCTATAATTTCCACTTTCATGTTGATGCAGTGGGCTGGATTCAGCCTGAATATTCTTTCATTGATGGGGCTCTCGACTTCGGTGGGGATTTTGGTGACGAACTCAGTGGTGGTGCTGGAAAATATTTTCCGGCATAAGGAAATGGGGCATAACAGGAGCGTGGCTGCCGATCGCGGTACGACTGAGGTCACTGTGGCGGTGCTGGCTTCCACGCTTACCAATATCGTAGTATTTGTGCCGCTGGCAATGATGAATACCATAATTGGACAGTTTATTAGAGAATTCGCTCTCACCGTTACTTTTGCTACTATTTTCTCACTGATCATTTCTTTCACGCTCACCCCGATGCTGGCATCGCTGATCATTCCCGAAAAGAAGAAGAAAAACAAGATCGGGGAAGCTCTTGAAAAAATGTTCTATCTTTGGGAAAAACATTACCGCAACGGACTTTCATACATTCTGCATTCCAAAGGAAGAGCGTTTGGCATCACCATAATTGCTTTCGCCCTATTCTTTGTAACGATGGGAACAATAGGAAAACAATTAGGATTTGAACTCTTTCCCAGTTCCGATGAGGGTATGATTTCTATCAACTTAGATATGCCGGTAGGCTATAATCTGGAACAGACTGCCGACATGTATAGTCAAATCGAAAATATTGTAATTCAACATGATGAAGTTAAACAAATACTTGTTTCACTGGGAACTCAGGGTAATACGGATGAAGGTGTGAATATTGCTTCCATGACTGTTACACTGGTTGATCTGGAAGATCGTTCTATCTCTACAGATCAGTTGGTGGGTAAATTGATCAAAGAACTATCCATCTTGCCAAATGCGAAAATCAAAGTTTCATCTACCACCTCTATGGGTGGGAACACTGGTCAGTCTCAGGTCGAATTTTATTTACAGGGACCTGAAATGGAAACACTGATCCAGTACACAGACCAATTTCTGGAAGATGCTAAATCAGTGAAAGGATTGATCAATTTCGACAGCAATCTGAAATTCGGTAAACCGGAAATAACGTTTATACCTGATCGTGATAAACTGGTAGCTGTCGGTCTCACCAGCTACGATCTGGCATTGGCTATGCGTAGCGCTGTAACCGGAATTACAGCAACCGCCTATAATGAAGGCGGTGAAGACTATGATGTGGTCATTTCTTTGCGAAAGGAAGACGTCGATTCACCTGATGAGATCAAAAACATTCCAGTGATCACTTCTCATGGTGTTTTCCGGATTTCTCAGCTTGCCGATGTGCAATTTACCAGTGGCGCTACTAAGATCGTGCATCGGGACAAGATCAAATCTGCTCAGTTTACAGGCGACCTGGCAACCGGAGTCGTGTTGGGTAACATAGTGAACGAATTGAAAGAGATTCAGAAACAGACTAATCTGCCCGAAGGATATGAATTTATGTGGGGTGGTATGAGCGAAATGATGGAAGAAAATGTTCGCGATATGTTGAAAGCATTTATGATAGCAATTCTGCTCACCTACATGTTACTGGCAGCTATTCTTGAAAGCTTTACCAAACCGTTGCTCATACTCGTGACGATACCCCTGGCTTTGATTGGAGTGGTTATCAGTCTCTATTTGACGCATCTTAATCTTGGTATGATTGTGATGATGGGAATTATCATGTTACTGGGAATTGTGGTGAATGCGGCAATTCTGATCATGGATTACACACAGCAATTGCGTAACCAGGGAACTTCCACCAGCGAAGCTCTGCTGGAAGCAAGCGCCACCAAACTGAAACCAATTCTAATGAGTGCTGTTGCAATAATATTCGGAATGTTGCCGATGGCTCTTGGGATCGGAGAAGCTGGTGCTGAGATGCGTCAACCGCTTGGTATCGTTAGTATTGGTGGAATTATTGTATCAACTATTATGACGCTTTATGTGATTCCTGCAATGTACTTGATAACTACCAAACGTAATGTAAAACATGTAGAAAAAGTATAAGTCGTAAATATTTTACATTAGACCTTCCAGGTTTTTGTAGCTTGGAAGGTTTTTTATTTGGTTAAATATCCAAATTTCCGCTTGACGTTTGCTGATGTGATAAAATCAATCAATTCAATAAAAAATCATTCTGCATAATAGAGTGTTTTATCATGAAAATGAAAATTTTCGTCTTTGCGAGTTGGCTTCTTACTGTTACCGACGAAGCAATCTCTTCATATATTAAATGGTTAGAAATATGGATTGCTTCAGCAGAATTCATCTGTGAGATACTTCGCAAAGACAATATGTATTATGCAGAAAAAAAAGAGGTAGAAAATGGATAGAATAGAACTTCTTAAAAAACTTACTTTAGAATCAGGGATTTCCGGAAGTGAAAATAAAATTTCTGAAATCATGAAAAATGAATTGAAGTATTATACTTCTCTCAACAAAGATAATATGGGCTCTTGTATATTTGAATACAAAGGCAGTAGTGCTAAACCCAAGGTAATGTTTGTAGCACACATGGATGAGATTGGCTTTATAGTTGCAGATATAGTAAGTTCAGGATTTCTCAAACTTCAAAATATTGGTGGTTGGAACCCTAATACTCTTCTCTCTTCTCCAGTAGAGGTTATCAATTCTAAAGGCGAAAAATATCCAGGGATCATTGGTGCTGTTCCTGTTCATTTCCTAAAAAACAGACAAGATATTAAACCTGAAATTAACAATATGTTCGTAGATATTGGTGCAACTTCCAAAGAAGATATTGAAAATAATTTTGGAATTCAACTCGGTGACCAGATCGTTCCGGTAACTAATTTCCATTATAGCAAAAAGAATAGACGTATGTTTTCCAAGGCATTTGATGATAGAGCAGGAATTGCAGCTGTTATTGAGATAGGGAAGATACTGGCAGAAAAAGAGCATCCGAACACCGTTTATTGTGTAGGTAGTGTTCAGGAGGAAGTTGGAACTCGTGGAGCAAGTACGATTGCAAATTATACTGATGCCGATATTTGCATAGTTTTGGAAGGTGCTCCGGCAGATGATATTCCAGGAATTCCATATTCATCACAAACCGGAGTTGGCAAAGGTGCTCATGTTCGCCTGTTTGATCCTACAATGATTGTAAAAAGTGAATTAAAGGATTTTATAATTGAATGTGCAAAAGCCAATAATATTAAGATCCAACTAACTGTACGTAAAGGAGGTGGAACTGATGGCAGACAATTTCATGTTGCAAACCAGGGAATTCCTACTATCGTACTTGGAGTACCTGTTCGTTATGCTCATAGCCATAACTGTATTTCTTCAATGGATGATTTTGACGAACTAATAAAATTAATTGATAAAATTGTAGAAAAATTAGATGAGAAGCAATTAAGAGAAATATTGAAATAAAATTCATACGTTACCTTTGCAATGGTTGGACTTGACTTCACAGGAGCGAAGCTACAGTGGAGTTAAGAGCAATGTCTTCAATAATGTGTTACCTTCACAATGGTTGTAAACCTTGCGAAAGGTGACAAAAGTAGCTAACATTAATTTTGTGAAGGTCAAAAAAAAGTAATAAGTTATAACACCTTCGCAAAGTGTTATATTTATTTACATCTCCAAAAAAAAATTGACAGAAATCACTAAATAAATTTTATATGTACCGAACGGTCGGTTTTATATAAGAATACGACTAAAAGGAGGTTTCTTGTCTGGTAAAGAGAAGATCATTAAAGCAGCTTTGAAGATATTCATGATCAAAGGTTATGCTGCCTCTTCAATGAGTGATGTGGTTGTGGAGGCACAACTTTCTAAAGGTGCTATCTATTATCATTTTAAGAATAAAAAAGACCTGTTCTTGCAATGTATAGATTATATGTTCGAAGAATATGAAAAGTGGAAGCTGGAGACATATTCTGATTCTATAGATATTAAGGAGATCCTGCAAACATACCTGGGTTCACTGGCAATGATCCATGAATTTGTAGGTCACCTTACCGGGACGGAAGAAGCAAATATTGATGATTTTTATAAACTGATGATGGAAGGTTTTTCTAAGTTTCCCGAGATCAAGGGAAAACATAATACTACTAATGAATCAATTATGAAACGATTCACTGAGCTGTTGAAAATTGCTCAGGAAGATGGGATCATTAAGCCTGAACTTGACTGTTCTTTTCTAGGATTTATGATTACAGCTATAGCAGAAGGAACTATAGTATATCATATTTTGAGTAAAGAGATAGATTTAGAAATTGTAGGAAATAAACTTTTTAAAACTTTATGGACAGGTATATCGACAGAAAAAATGAATTAAGATAAAATGAGGTATAATATGAAAAAATTAGTCTTACTTATAGTTGTATCATTGTTACTTACCGTACTTTGTGCAACGGAGATAGGCCTTGAGGAAAGTATAAAACTGGCTCAAGAGAATAATAAGGAGATCCAGGCGGCAGGATATTCCTTAAGATCAGCAAATTGGGGAAAATTTGATGCTTTCTCAAATTTTCTGCCGAGAGCTTATTTCAATTCTGCTATTGTAAGAATCGATGATGATTCATTTGAAATGGCAAATGCCCCAATACAAATCCCTGGGCTCGGATTAGAATTTCCAGCGATGTTTCCAATTTATAGAACTACTTATTCAAACAATATAACAATTCAGCAGCCGATCTTCAATGGTGGTAAGGTGATACTGGGATATCAATTGGCAAGCTTAGCTAAACAGCAAGTAGAAATAGCTTTAGAGAATAAAGAGCTTGATACGTCTTATGCTGTAGCTTCCACATATTTTGGTTATTTGAAGTTGAAAGATATTCAAGAGCTTACTCAAAAAAGTTTATTATCCAGTATTTCACACTTGGGAAAAGTTGAGAAGAATTATGAAGTTGGAACTGCCAAAAATTCTGATGTTCTGCAATGGAAGGTAAAACTGAATAACGATAAAACATCTAATTATAAAGTTGAAAGCGGACTTACCGAGTTATTGTCTTTCTGGAGAAGCTTGATTGGAGTTGAGGATAAAATTCCAGCTAAGATAAAATTGGAAAAATATAACATAGAAATTGATAATTATGCAGCTTTAAATGAGAATAAGATCAATGAATTAAAGCAGGAGTTCCTAAAAAAAGTAGAGATCAACAGTCCAACTTTAAGTAGCATAGATCTGGCTAACAAAATGATGAAGAAGAGCTATTGTATGGCAAAAGGGAATTTTCTCCCATCAGTAAATTTACAGTTTGATTATCAGTTTGAGAGTGATGATGAATTTGATTTTTCAGGAGATGATAACTGGAATCTGGTTGCTGCTGTTTCGATGCCACTATTTACCGGAGGTTCCAATTTTTCTAAAGTTAAGCAGGCAAAATATGATCTCATGAAAACTAAAAAGCAAACAGAATATGCCAAAGAAAACTATCTAACAGCTGCCGAGAATGTTTACAATAAATTGATCACAAATGCAAGGATTGTTCAAGATAGAAAGTTAGCCTTAGAGCTTGCAGAAGAGAATCATAAGATAATAAATCAGTTATATGAGCAGGGAATGGTTACAAACAGTGAACTTTTGGATGCAGAGACAATGCTGTTTGGCAGCGAGATGAATCTTATTTCATCTTATTATGATTATATTCTCACAAAATTTGAAATGAAAAAATATAAAGGCGAGATGGAGGAATAATGTACAGAAAGATATTTATACTTATATCACTGGTTTTATTAATTTTAGTTGGATGCCAGGATAAAAAAGTAGTTAAGAAAGATAATGGATTTTCGGGCAAACGTAACGTGAAAACTATAACTGCAAGAAGGGGTGAGATCGACGATTATTTAAAATATTCAGGAAAAGTTGAAGCAGAAACTGTTGCCAATGCCAGTCCTTCAATGTCAGGTAAAATAGAGAAGCTGTTTGTAAAAGAAGGTGATCATGTAAAGGTTGGAGATTTATTGGTAAAATTGGATGAAACGCAATTGGAACAAACAAGAATACAATATAAAACTGCAAAGAAGAATTATTTACGAATGCAAGAACTTCTAAAAAGTGATGCCATTGATAAACAGACTTTCGATGAAGTAGAAGCTAGATACAGCGTAGTAAAATCTACTTATGAATTCATGCTGGATAATATTGAAATGAAGGCTCCAATCTCAGGGATAGTTACATATATCTACAAAAAGGAAGGAGAAAAATTTGATTCAATGATGGATCCTTTTCTGGTACGTATTGTAAATTCCGAGAAATTCATAGCTAAATTGCAAGTCTCTGATAAAGATATTAATAAAGTTAAAAAAGGACAGAAAGCCATTATTTCAGTTGATAATTCTGAAGCAAAAATGAAAGGCTTGATTTCCTATGTATCATTCGAAGCAGAAATGATGTCGGGAACTTTCCCCATTGAAATATCAATAAAGACTAACTCTAATTTGTTGAAACATAACCAATTTGCGCGGATCTCAATAGTTACTCAATCTTCTCTTGATGCTATTATTGTTCCTCAAAAAAGTGTAGTAGAATCAAATTATATTTTTGTTGTTGAAAACGGAATAGCAGAGAGACGTAATGTGATTTTGGGTATTGGAAATGAAGAAGAGATAGAGATAGTTAGTGGAATTTCAGAAGGTGAAGTGATAATTATTTCTGGAAGTACAGGCCTGGGATCAGGTGATAAAGTAGAAATTAGGAATTAGGGATTAGGAATTGAAAGATAAATTACGAAATGTGAAAAATAATACCAATGAAGAATTGAAATTTGAATGCTTTATACATTTAATCTTTCTCTCTGTGTTCTTCGTGTTCTCTGTGGTTAGTTTTGTTCGTTGCTAATAAAATAAATGGAGTAAATTATGAAATTACCAGAATTCTCGGTAAATAGAAGAATTACAATACTTATGCTGACGATCCTCATTCTGATACTAGGCGGGATATCGTTTACTAAACTGGGATTGGAAATGTTCCCTGATATGGATTATCCGGTCATTTCCATAATTACACCTTACAATGGTGCTTCCTCACAGGATGTGGAAGAGACAGTAACTAAAACCATAGAAACAGCGATTGCCTCTGTTAAAAATATTAAGAACTTGAAATCAGAAAGTATGGAAAATGCTTCTCTGATCATGGTTGAATTCAATTGGGGAACTAATCTTGACTTTGCAGCTCAGGATCTGAGAGATATGATTGATCAGATTGCTGACTATCTCCCGGAAGATGTTTCGCGTCCTCTCGTGATGAAGTATAATTTATCGCAAATGCCAATATTGATGTATGGAGTTACCGGTCCTGAAGACACTTATCAATTGCGGAAAACATTAGAAGATGAAGTTGCTACAAAACTGAAGCAGTTATCAGGTGTGGCATCTGTAATGGTAATGGGTGGTGATGAACTTGAAAAGCAGGTCATTGTTGATAAAGCAAAATTGGAGCTATATAATATTTCAATTGATGAGATAGTACAGATTATTGCTGCCGGAAATCTTAATATGGCAGCTGGATATGTTCAGGACAGGAAGGAAGATTTTCTATTGCGAACAGTTGCACAGTATCAGACGATTGATGAAATACGGGATCTTCCAATAAGAATAACTAACAAGGGAAATACAATATATTTAAAAGATATTGCCCAGGTGGATGAAGGCTATAAAGAGAAAAGATATCACATTAGAACAAACTTTAAACCAACGGCTATGATGATGATCTCTAAGGAATCCGGAGCTAATACAATAACCGTAGCTAATGTTGTAAGAGAGGAGATGAAGAAGATCCAGAGTGAACTAAAGATTGAGTTGGAGTTCAATGATATTATGGATATGAGTCTCATGATCTCAAAAGTTACAACGGGTGCAATGTCTAACCTTATCATTGGCGGAATTCTTGCTATCGCAATTATGTTCCTATTCCTTAGAAATTGGCGGCCAACTCTGGCAATTTCGTTGGCAATTCCAATCTCGGTTGTTGCTACAATGATTCCTGTATATCTAGCTAAATTCTCTTTGAATATAATGACTTTAGGAGGTCTGGCCCTGGGAGTAGGAATGCTGGTTGATAACTCAATTGTAGTTATTGAAAATATTTATCGGCATATGGAACTGGGGGAGAAGAAAGTAAAAGCGGCAAAAATTGGTGCTTCTGAAGTTGCTATGGCGATAACTGCCTCTACACTTACAACCATAGCGGTATTTTTCCCTATGATCTTTGCCGAAGGTATGACCGGTATCCTGGTAAGAGGACTTGCACTTACAGTAGCTTTTTCTCTGGCAGCTTCTTTATTTGTCTCACTTACAATTGTACCGGCAATTGCTTCTGTTATCTTCCGTAAAGCGGTAAATAGACCGGAGCATGATAAATCAGAAAAAATGTTTGATGGAATAAAGAGAAGATATATCGGGATGCTTAATTGGGCTTTGGATCATAAAGGTAAAACGATCATTATTGTTGTTGTATTGTTAATTATCTCTTTAATAATTCCTTTTACTGGAATTATCGGAGCTGAATTTATGCCTGAACAGGATATTCCCATTATGGCGCTGCACGTAAATGCTCCAGTTGGAACTTCACTGGAGGAAACTGATGATATTGTTCGTCAGATAGAAGATGCATTTATGCAGATTGAAGGAGTAAGACATGTAATGTCACTGGTCGGTCCTATGTCTGATGCTTCGGCACAGGCAGATCCGACGAATCCTCAGGAAGTTAATGAAGCTCAGGTTTTTGCCAGGCTGGAACAACAGAGTGACAGAGATATTTCTTATGCAGAGATCCAGGATAAAGTTCGTAAGATGATTCCCAATATAGAAGGTGCTGAAGTAAATTTCCTTTCTCGTGACCAAATGATGGGAAGCGGACAGACAAATCCAATAGAAATAAAGATCTTTGGTAAAGATCTTGAATTATTAAAAGAATTTGCTGAGAGAATTGAAAACAGGATCAAAGGTGTTGAACATGTTAGTGATGTTGTAAATTCAGTTAAAACCGGCAAGCCCGAAGCTCATATTGTCCTTGATAAGGATAAGGCTTTTAAATATGGTCTTACCACATATCAAATTGCTTCGACTATTAAAACTTCAACAATTGGAACACGAGCTGGAATTTTCCGTAAAGCTGGTGAAGAAACCGATATCCTAGTTAAGCTGGATGAAGAGTCATCTAATAGTTTTGAAGATATCATGCATATTGTATTGATCTCGCCAATGGGATTTTCCATTCCACTCAATCAGGTTGCACATATTGAATATGAGGAAGGTCCTCGTGTGATCAGTCACGAAAAACAAACCAGAAAAGTAACCGTATCGGCAAATGTCTTCGGAACACAGGATATGGGTGGTGTTGCAACTGATGTTCAGGCAGAGATATCTGATATAGTAGAAGATTTCCCGCCTGGATATTTTGTTGATATTGGTGGTGCTTATAAAGATATGAAGGAAGCATTTAAAACACTTTCTCTGGCTTTACTTCTGGCAATTATACTGATTTATATCGTAATGGCTTCTCAGTTTGAATCTTTACGTCAGCCTTTTATTGTTATGTTCACGATGCCGCTGGCTGTTATTGGTGTTATGCTCATTTTGGGAATTACAGGAACTACACTCTCAGTTGTAAGTTTTGTGGGAGGGATTATCCTTGCAGGTATAGTGGTTAATAATGGAATTGTGCTTATCGACCATATAAATCAATTAAGACTTAAAGGTATGGAAAAAAGGGATGCAATAATTCAAGCAGGTAAAGACAGATTGCGTCCAATTCTGATCACGGCAATTACAACCATGACGGGAATGCTGCCGATGGCATTAAGTACCAGTGAAGGTGCAGAGTTGAAAGCTCCAATGGCACTCACTGTTATAGGTGGATTGATCAGCGCGACCTTTCTTACTCTTATATTCCTACCGGTAATTTACAGTTTAATAGCCAGGAAGAAAGTTGGAATTGAAGAGTAATTACTGAAGATAATATAATATTAAAGCTCCCGATTTCGGGAGCTTTTTCTTTTTAAGCAGGTCGTATCATTTTGATGTGACCTAAATGTTTCGGTTCAATCTACAAAATTGAACCAGCCAAAGGGTTATCTACAGTATGATAACTAAGAAGGAAATTGGAATTGAAGAGTAATTATTTAAAAAGATAACAAAATAACAAAGAGAAAATGTTATATTTTAGAGTCTCTCTGAATATCAATAAATGATTTAATAAGTGACTCGAATTTTTCTTTTGTGTTAAAACCCAATTCTGTATAAGTTTCATTCATGATTTTATCAGTTTGATGTATCAACTCATCATTTCCTAAAACACCAAAAGTTTTACTAAGATTAAATCTAATTAGTTCATCAAAACGATTTAATTCCTGCAAAAATAGAGATTTATTCTTAATACTTTTTGGATCAAATGGTTGAATTTTAAGTGCTTCATTACACGCATCTAAACCTAACTCTAATTCACCTAATTCATGAAGATTGTATTGTAAATTTTGCCATGCAGTTAACATTGTAGGATCTAATTTAAGTGCTTTTCTATATAATTTTACAGCAAATATGCTTTTCCCAAATTTTTCAAATATGTTATAGCCGATATTATTATAATCCCATGGGTTAATTGGGAATCTATTCTCTATCTCATAAACCCAATTTTGCACATCTAATTCACTACCTAATTCAATCAAACAGTAAAATTTCTGTAGAGCATTATTATATTCAAGTGTACCATTTTTGTCTAAAGTATTTATTATATCAATAGCTTTGTTAAATTTTCCCGATTTTCGATATATATAAATTTTGGCATCATCATATTTACATTTATTGCTAATTTTCTCGAGATATTTCTCAGCTTTTTCAAATTTACCATTTAAAGCTAATGCTATTGCATAGTTCGAAGTACTAATATCATTACTTTCTTTTTCATAAGATATTTTAGTCCATTTTAGTGA
>Ga0208771_1000681_pt1 | contig 20032 bp, 19 predicted proteins | sample AntAceMetag02UKX_FD_184775 | JGI IMG/M metagenome (GOLD analysis project Ga0208771, IMG submission 184775) | Saline lake microbial communities from Ace Lake, Antarctica - Antarctic Ace Lake Metagenome 02UKX (SPAdes) (version 2) | ecosystem: Environmental > Aquatic > Non-marine Saline and...
AGAGCTTCATTCAATGTTTCCATCTGATACGAAGACTGAAGATATAATTGATCCTTTGGCTAAAGAGGTTACAAAAAACAAGTTAATCACAGTTATGGCTAATGCTGAGCTAATCGATGTAGATGGTTTTATAGGGAACTATGAAGGAATTGTTAAACAAAAGGGTAAGAAGAAAAAAATAGAGTTTGGAACAATTATTATTGCAACTGGTTTTAGGGAAATTGATCTTGAAGGAGAGTATCAGTATGGCAAAAATACTAATATTTTGTCACAAATTGAACTTGAAAAAAATATTAAAAATAACTCTTTTAAGAAGAAACCAAAAAATGTTGTTTTTATTAATTGTGCGGGTGCAATGGATGAAAAACGTCCTTATTGTTGCCGTATTGGTTGTGGGGTATCACTTAAGAATGCAAAGCTTGTTAGTGAGAAGTTCCCAGATTCCAAGATCTATATATTATATAGAGATATGAGAGTTTTTGGTAAAGAGGAAGAGGAGTATTATTCTGATGTTTTGAAAAATTATCATGTTACAACTATTCGCTATGCAGGTGATAAAAAACCAAAGGTTGTTCTTGACAAAGATGATCCAAAGGATGGTTCTGTAACTGTGAAAGTTTATGATGATATACTAAATGAGGAGATGGAAATACCAGCTGATCTCCTAGTTCTTACAATTAATACTGAAGGAGCGGCTTCGACTGAGACTTTGAAAAATATGCTTAAAGTCCCTGCTGATGCTGGAGGTTTTTTCATGGAAGCACATGCAAAGATTCGTCCGTTGGATTTTGCAACTGATGGTATTTATCTGTGCGGTGCTGCGCATTATCCAAAAAATTTGGTTGATTCAATTGCACAGGCGGAAGGTGCTGCGTCTAGAGCAGCTATCCCTATTATGCAGGGGAGAATGACTGGTGAAGGCGCTGTGGCAAAGGTTGATGAGGATTTATGTAGTGGTTGTGGGACATGTGAATCTGTGTGTACCTTTTCTGCTATTGAAATCCAGCCTCGTTCTGATGGTTCTGGACGTTCTGTTGCAGTTGTGAACAAAGCGTTGTGCAAGGGTTGTGGTGCTTGTGCTGCTGCCTGTCCATCTGATGCTATAGATCAAAAAGGATATAAAAGCAATCAGATTGATGTAATGCTAGAGGCTCTTCTGAAGGAGGTGACTGTCTGAAAAAGAAGTTGCAGGGAAACAAAGAAATTGATGCCATCAAATTTAAAGAAGGCGGGCTTGCAGCAGAGGTGGAAGAACTCTCTGGAGAAAATGTGTTTGCATGTTATCAATGTGGAACTTGTTCAGCTGGTTGTCCGTTTATTGATGATATGGATTTAGGTCCTGATAAAGCTATTAGATATGTTATGTTGGATCGTAAAGAAGTGTTGAATTCAAATACGATTTGGATGTGTGCATCATGTTATACATGTGCAGAAAGGTGCCCTCGTGATTTGAATATTACAAAGATTATGGAGGCTCTGCGTCAAATAGTTCTTAGGAAAAAAATTGATAGAACAAGAGTTGTAAAAATTTCTAAAAAAGATAGGGAAACTATTCCTCAGTTAGCATTTGTTAGTTTATTTAGAAAAAATATAGGATAAGACATACAAGAATATATATGAAAGAATGTCAAAAAAGATATATGAATATAATAGGGTAATATCATGAAGCTATTGTACTTTCCTGGATGCACACTTAAAACATCTGCAAAAAACCTTGAGAAATCTGCATTTGCAATAATGGAAGCTCTGGGTCATGAAATGGTAGAAATGGACGATTGGACCTGTTGTGGAGTAGTTGCATCTTTAACTGGTGATGATCTTATGCATCATATAGCACCGTTACGAAATTTAATACATGTTGAGGACCAAGGTGAAGATAAGGTTGTTGCACTCTGTGATATGTGCTATAATACACTTAAGCAAACCAATCTGCGTGTAAAAGAAAACCCTGATGATCTTGAAACACTAAACTTATTTATGGACCGGGAAAATGATTACAAGGGAACTGTAAAGGTTATTCACTTTCTTGAGTTTTTACGTGATGAAATTGGTTTTGATGTAATTAAGAAAAAAGTGAAAAAGCCACTAAAAGGTATGAAGATCATGCCTTACTATGGATGCATGTTGCTTCGACCAAGAGAAGTAGCAATTGATGATGCGGAAGAACCGACAATTCTAAGTGATCTTCTCTCTGCTCTTGGTGCAGAAGTTGTTGATAACCCATTCAAAATTGAATGCTGCGGTTCATACCACACTATTGAAAATAAAGAATTGGTTTCCAAAAGGGCACATCGAATTACAAATTTTGCAACCGAGAGGGGTGGTGAGGCCATGATGCTTTCGTGTCCACTTTGTAGGTTTAATCTTGATGCACGTGGAAAAGAAGCAGAAAAAATGTTCAAAGGTTACAAACAGATACCAGTATTTTATTATACTCAACTTATGGCAATTGCATTTGGTCTAGACATATCTGTATGTGGTTTTGAAAACCATGCCGTAGACCCAACATTGTTGTTAAAGAAAAAAGGAATTATTAAAAAATGAAGTTAGACTACAATTACTGATAGATAGGATGATGTATTGTGGGAAAAACTATAAAAAAAACCATTGATTAACAATTGTTAAACCAGTCAGTAAAATGGGGTATATAAAATGGACCATAAGAAAAATAAATCTGAAGCAGAAAAAAATAAAAAACTCCAGGTTGCATTTTATTGGGCTGCAAGTTGTGGTGGATGTGAAATAGCTGTTCTTGACATTGATGAGAAAATCCTAGATGTTGTAGCAGTTGCAGATATAATTTTTTGGCCAGTTGCAATGGATTTTAAATACAAAGATGTTGAAATGATGGAGGATAATCATATTGATGTATGTTTTTTTAATGGCTCTGTCCGAACCTCTGAACAGGAACACATGGCTAAACTTTTACGTAAGAAATCAAAAGTATTGGTAGCGTTTGGTTCCTGTGCAGTCAATGGAGGTATTCCTGGACTAGCAAATATTTCAAACAAAGAAGAAATCTTTGATGTGTCATATCTAAACAATCCATCTACTGAAAATCCTGAGAATCTCACTCCAAAAATTTCGGTTAAGGTTAAAGAAGGGACACTTACGCTTCCTGAATTTTATGACACTGTAAAAACTCTTGACCAAACAGTCGATGTCGATTATTATCTCCCAGGATGCCCCCCAACTCCAGATCTTATAATGACCGCTGTAGGTGCAATAGTTGAAAACAAACTGCCACCTAAAGGATCTGTTATCGGTCCATTAAAATCAGTATGCGATGAATGCAGATTTGAAAAATCTGAAAAGAAAATAACGGAAATAAAACGTATATATGAGGTCGACAAAATTGAGGATAAATGTCTCCTTGAACAAGGCATTATATGTATGGGCCCAGCTACCCGAGGAGGATGTGATGCGAGATGTTTGGATGCAAACATGCCTTGCACCGGTTGCGGTGGACCTACACCAAACTCCTTGGATCAAGGCGCTAAGATGATGTCTGCGCTAGCTTCGATCCTTGGTATAGAAGGCGAAGAGAAAATGAGTGATGAAGAAGTTGACAAGCTAATTGATCAGGTTGTAGATCCCGTTGGTACTTTCTATAAATATGGTTTACCTTCTGCTCTTATTAATAGGAGGGTGATGAAATGATGAAAACAATTACAATTGATCCAATTACACGTCTTGAAGGACATGGAAAAATAAGTATTTTTCTTGATGCTCAAGGAGACGTAGTAAATGCCTATCTGCAGATTCCTGAACTGCGTGGTTTCGAACGATTCTGCCAGGGGCGGCGAGCAGAGGATATGCCGCAGATAACCAGTCGTATCTGTGGTGTATGCCCTGTAGCACATCATTTTGCATCGACAAAAGCACTTGATAATGCATTCAATGTCGATCCACCATCTGCTGCAAAGAAACTACGGGAACTTATGTATTGCGGATACATAATATATGATCATATCCTTCATTTTTATTATTTAGGTGGACCAGATTTTGTTGTTGGTCCAGATGCACCACCAGCAAAGAGAAATATTCTTGGCGTTATTGAAAAAGCAGGTCTTGAAATTGGTAAAGAAGTCATTAAACACAGAGCATATGGTCAAAAGATCACAGGTATACTTGGTGGAAAAGCAACGCATCCTGTGTGTGGGCTACCTGGCGGGGTATCAAAAGGACTAAACAAAGATGAAGTAAAAGACATAGAAACCATGACAAAATCCTGTATAGAATTTGCCAAATTCTCATTAAAACTTTTTGATGATATAGTGCTGGAAAATAAGGACTATGTTGACTTGATACTTAGCGATCCATACACATTAAAAACATACAACATGGGACTTGTTGACAAAAACAACAAAGTTAACTTTTATGATGGGAAAATACGGGTAACTGATCAAAAAGGAAAGGAACACATAAAATTTAATCCCCAAGAGTACTATAAAAAGATCGCTGAACATGTAGAAGAATGGAGCTATATCAAATTCACATACCTAAAAGATATAGGATGGAACGGATTCAATGATGGAAAAGACAGTGGAATCTACCGAGTAGGACCACTTGGACGGCTTAATGCTGCAGAGGGTATGGCTACTCCACTTGCAGATAAGGAATACAAAAGATTTTTTGAAACCCTTGGCGGCAAAGCAGTTAATTCAACCCTTGCATTTCATTGGGCACGGCTCATAGAACTTCTTTATTCAACAGAACGAGCAATGGAGCTAATAAAAGATCCAGAGATCACCTCTACAAAAATCAGAAATCCGGTTGGTGAACCTGGTGAAGGAATTGGTGTGGTTGAAGCTGCTCGAGGAACACTGATTCATCATTATAAGCTCGACAAAAATGGGCTTGTTGACAAAGTAAATCTTATTGTCGCTACGACAAACAATGCTGGAGCTATTAACATGTCAGTCAGGGATGCAGCAAAAGGGATTATAAAAAAGGGCAAGGTCAATGATGGATTGTTGAACATGGTTGAAATGGCATTTCGAGCATATGATCCTTGTTTTGCCTGTGCGACACATACATTACCTGGCGGTATGCCACTTGAAATAGATATTTACGACAAAAATAAGAAATCATATAAGAGGATAAGACAGAATCTGTAGAAGGAACCTTGAAGATGAAGACAGTAGTATTAGGTGTTGGAAACCCGATTCTTTGCGATGATGGCGTAGGAATTCATGTTGCAAAACAGCTCAAGCAATACATAAATGATCCAGATGTAATTATAGATGAGGCATTAACTGGAGGCATGAACCTACTTGATCAACTCTTAGGTTATGATAAAGCAATACTTATAGACGCTGTGAGAGCAAAAAATGCAAACCATGGTGAGGTGAAACGATTCTCTCTAAATGATATTTCATCAGTTCATTCCTGTAACCCGCATGATGTTTCTCTTGTCGAGGCACTTAAAATGGCTGAAAAGCTAGGGGAAAATAGGATTCCGCGTGAAATCATAATTATCGGTATCTTACTCAAGGAAATGTCTTGTGAATTTGGAGAACAACTGAGTTCAAAGATAGCTGCAGCTGTACCAAAAGCTGTAGATATGACGTTATCTGAACTTGAAAAATGGGGTAAGGATAAATCAACATGAAAATCTGGTGAAAAAATGGCAAAAGAATTTGAACCAAACATAATAGGTTTTCTGTGCAACTGGTGTAGCTATGCAGGAGCAGATCTTGCAGGGACTAGCCGGATAAACTACCCTCCAAATATAAAATCAATCAGAGTAATGTGCTCCGGAAGAGTAGATAATGTATTTGTATTAGAAGCATTTAAAAAAGGTGCAGATGGCGTTCTTATAGCAGGATGTCACCCTGGGGATTGTCACTATCAATCTGGGAATTACAAAACAAACCGGCGCATTAAGCTTTTAAAAAAATTATTGGAAGATCTTGGGGTAGAACCATCTCGTGTGAGATTTGAGTATATATCTGCATCGGAAGGTCAAAAATTTGCAGAGACAGTGACAGATTTTGTATATGAATTAAAGAAACTTGGTCCAAACCCGATAAAGGTAGAAGTATGAAATTAGATGTTGAAAAACTTAAAGGTATTCTAGGAGAAAAAAACGTAAGTGATAGCCCAGCGGATTTGTATGTTTATTCATCGGATGCATCTGTTCATCAAGCAAAACCATCTGTTGTAATACGGCCAAAAACCATTGATGACGTTCAGCAAGTTATGAGATATGCTAATAAAAACAAGATACCTGTTGTTCCCAGAGGCGCTGGTTCTGGTACATCAGGACATGCTGTTCCTATAGACGGTGGAATTGTTATGGATCTAAAACGGATGAATCAGATACTTGAAATCCGACCGGAGGACATGTTAGTCAAAGTAGAACCTGGAGTAGTTGACGACGATTTGAACCGTGCTCTTCAGCCGTATGGTCTGTTTTATCCTCCGGCACCAGCATCTAGTAGAATTGCAACAATCGGTGGAGAAATTGCTACTAATGCATCAGGAGTACGATCAGTGAAATATGGTGCTACTCGTGATTGTGTAATGGGAATGAAAGTTGTTCTTGCAAATGGAGATCTAGTAAACCTTGGATCTAATACACGTGTTCATTCTTCAGGATATCAATTAGAGCGGCTTATAGTTGGATCTGAAGGTACGCTAGGCGTTGTTGTTGAGGCAACTATGAAAATTATTCCATTGCCAAAATATCGCTGTTTAGCAGTTGCAGATTTTAAAAAACTAGAAGATGCAGGTGCTGCTATAACTGATATTATTTCTAGTGGTTCTCAGCCATCTCTCCTTGAACTGATGGATGGTATAGGGATCGTTGCGGTAAACAAGGCGCTTGATCTTGGTCTTCCCGAGGTTGGAGCAATTATCCTTTTCGAAGCAGATGGAAACGTGAAAGAAGCAGTAGATTATGAAATGCAGAAAATGAAGAATATCTGTGAGAAACATCATGGATACGGAATAGAAATGAGTTATGATGCAAAGGAGAGACAACGATTGTTTGGAGGAAGAAAAAAACTATTCGCCTCGCTTTCTATGTATAAAGAGGGCATTGTTTGCACTGATCTTGCTGATGATATGGGTGTTCCAACTTCAAAGATTGCAGAGACTGCAAAAAAAATTCATGAAATTGCAAAAAAACACAATGTGATAATGGCTGTGTATGGACATTGTGGTTCAGGTGTGATACATACGAAGATAATGTTTGATGTCAAAAAACATAGCCAGTGGGATGAAGCAGAAGATGTGGTGAATGAGTTATATGATTATGTTCATTCTGTAGGTGGAGTAACTTCTGCAGAGCATGGGATAGGATTATCTAAAGCACCCGCCTGGAAAAAAGCACGAAAGGACATCCTCCCTATGATGAAAGCGATTAAAATGGCACTTGATCCAAATAATATTTTAAATCCCCATAAACTTATGGATGCACCGGATAATTGGGTGAAATCGACAAACCTTAGGTATCGGGTGATGTCATGAGTGCAAAATCACCTGTAAAAAAAACCACCTCTGCAAAAAATGAGAGTTTTAAACGATTACAAAAATGGGAAGGAGAATTTAATAAATGCATTCGATGTGGCTACTGCTATGAGCTTTGCCCAATATTTAAGTCATTTAACTGGGAGTCAAGTACGCCTCGAGGTAAACTTTTACTTCTTTATGGGCTGCTCTCTGATGAGGTTAAACCTTCAGCTGACATTGCTGAGAAGATATTTGAATGTTTTTACTGTGAGAATTGTACTAGTAACTGTTCGGCTGGAGTACCTATAACCGATATTTTAACTGATGCTAGAAAAGATTTTATTGATGCTAGTTTCGATGTGGATGGCACTACAGTAACAATTGATGAGGATCGATGTAGTGCTTGTGGAATGTGTATATCTGTTTGCAAATCAGAGGCACTCTCTTTTGTAGAGAATGAATTAGGTGAAAGAAAGGTTGATGTTAATAAGGCTGACTGTAAGGGTTGTGGTTTGTGCATATCTACATGCCCTTCAGGTGTGCCATACCAAAAAGAAGGCTTTGGAGTCACAACGGATGAACTGGAGACACAGATTACAAATTTTCTGAATACAAATGATAAGAAGATAATTGTTTTTTGCTGTAATTGGTCAATATTTCCAGGACTACAGATGAGTGAGTCACCAACGTTGATAAACACTTCATATGGGGTTATTGTAACTATGTGTGTTAGTCGTGTCACACCAGAGTTAGTCCTACATGCATTCAAGGAGGGTGCATGGGGTGTGATGGTTGCCGGCTGTCCAGCTGGAGAATGTGAGCATGATGGAAACTATAAAGCCAGACGGAGATTATTGTTATTAAAAAATCTACTTACTCAGCTTAATATTGAATCCGAACGACTCAGGATGGGGTGGTTTTCCCGTGGTGAATCAGTAAAGCTCAAGCAGGCTATGGATGATTTTGTTGACGATATAGAAAAATTGGGGCCAATTAAATATCTTTCAATGATTAGTTATTGGTAAGAATTGTTTGTAAAAACAAGGCACTTCAGCAATTTAGAGTTGATGCAATATCAAAATTTCAGATAGAAAAAACTGAGTAAATAAATGTAACAATACATGCCATCGCTGGTGTAACTCCATCTTTAATCCAATTCTTACTCGGACGTTTACTTAGATCCCAAGTAGTTGTGAAAGAAAGAATATCCCATTCGATAGAAAGATATTTCCACTTGTTTCAGATTCAGGCAATTAGATATTGGTGGATGGTTATATGGTAAAAGAAAAAATAAGAAATGAACTCAAGGAATGTTTTAGAAAATGTGCTTTTGGAAGAAAACAACTTAGAAAATGTGTTACTTATACTATGAACGCAGGGTTGACAAAAGAGGAGGTTTTAGCCATTACCGATAAGAGGGGCAGTGGGGTTGTTAGACAGTACGAAGCATCTCTGTGTTCTATAGTAGCTGCGAGTCAATTGTTTAGATATGAAAAAGAGCATAGGCATGTGAAAGCCAAGTCTGTTGCATTAGCCGATGACGAAAAAGAGGAAATAATGAATAAACTTAGAGACTGTTTTAGGAGGTGTGTTTTAGCTAAAAGCCAACTTAAAAAATGCATAGGTAATGCCATGGATTTGGGATTAACTCATGATGAAGTGTTAGCGATCACCGATGACATAGTTGGTGGACTTGGGGAGGAGCAAGTATCTTTGTGTGCTATAGTCGCTTTAAACCATGCATTGAACCGTGAAGAAAATGAGAGAAAGGTGCCAATAGATATAATTGAAGAGCGGAGACGTGAAAGAGAAAATACTACTTGAATCTATATGCAATGGTTCAATAAAACTCAAGTAGGAGATAAACAATTTTAACGAAGAAATATCGGAGTTCCATATTTAAAATACTGTCATGCATTCCATGACAATTCATTCAAACTGTTTCTCTAATCATAGGTAATATCTGTTTATCTTTGAAACCACGCTGCTGCATAGCACCAGATGGACAGGCACCAACACAAGCACCACATCCCTTACATAGCGCCTCAGTAACTTTTGCATGGGATCTCCCATCGTCTTCTACAAGCTCTATTGCATTATATGCACAGACAGAGACACATAATCCACAGCCAGAACATACATCCTCATCTACACAAGCAACCTGCGGCTCTGCCTCAAGTTCTTTTTTTGATAAAATATTTGCAGCACGACTAGCGGCACCACTTGCCTGAGATACTGAATCCTGAATATCCTTAGGCCCTTGGCAACAACCAGCAAGGAAAACACCATCAGTAAATGTATCCATTGGTCTAAGTTTTGGATGTGCCTCAAGATAGAAACCATCGGCACTTTGAGACAGATGAAGAACCCTGGTAAAATCATCAGCATCGGATCTTGGCACTAGTTCTGGAACAAGAACAACCATATCCGTATTTATTTCAAAGAGTTTGCTAGTCATCGTATCAAAAACATCCATCTTGAGATGGTCTTCTGCCTTTCTCACGTCGGAAGGTTTCCCTCTAAAAAAATTAGTATTCTGCCCTCGAATCTTTCGATAGAATTCTTCATAACCCTTTCCAAAAGAGCGGATATCTGTATAACACACATTTATCTCTACATCATCACCAAGTTTTTCCTTTATAAGATAAACTTGCTTTAGTGCACTCATACATCCAATACGACAACACCATGTACAGGACGTTTCATCACGAGATCCAACACATAAGACAAAAGTAATGCTTTTTGGATTTTCTCCATTAGATGGACATACTATATCTCCTACAGTAGGGCCAGATGAACTAATCAATCGCTCCATCTCAAGCGTCGTAATAACATTGTCATATCGTGAATAGCCGTACTCATATACGCTAGCTGGATCCAGCAAATCGTAACCTGTAGCAACAATAATTGAGCCGACATCAAGTTCTACGATCTCTTCTTTTTGTTTGAAGTCAATGGCATCGGCTTCACATACTTCCACACAAAGCGGACCTTTACCGCATTTGCCACGGGTAATCATCAAGCAATTCTCAGAGTCAATTGTACATTTCAATGGTATGGCCTGTGGAAACGGTATGTAAATTGCGCTACGTTTGCCCATTCCCATATCAAACTCACTAGAGATACGATCTTTCATTCTACATGCGCCTACACAGTCGCCGCAGCCAGTACATTTGTCCATATCCACATATCTAGGTTTATTCTTAACCTTGACAGTATAATTTCCGATATTGCCTTCAACACTTTCAATTTCAGAATATGTAAGCAATTCAATATTTTGGTGATTTGCAACCTCCATCATCTTAGGCGTTAGTATGCATGCAGAACAATCAAGCGTTGGAAATGTCTTATCAAGTTGTGCCATCCGTCCGCCAATACTCGGAGTTTTTTCAACTAAATAAACCTTAAATCCCTTATCTGCAAGATCTAAAGATGCTTGAATGCCGGAGATACCGCCACCAACAACAAGTGCATTTGGATTAACAGAAATTTTGGATCTCTCTAGTGGTTCCAAAAGACGTGCCTTAGCAACAGCTCCGCGAACCAACGCCTCGGCCTTCTGAGTAGCTCTTTCTTTATCATCATGGGCCCACGAACACTGCTCCCGAACATTTGCTATTTCTAAATTAAATGCATTAACGCCTCCAGTTTCAACCACACCACGGAAGGTATGCTCGTGCATTCTAGGAGAACAGCAGGCAATAACAACACCATCAAGCTTGTGTTTTTTAATTGATTCCTTAATAAGTTTGGCACCTGTATCAGAACACATATACTTGTAATCCTTACTAACAACAACATTGTCAAGATTTGAAGCATACTTCGCAAGCCGCTTAACATCTACTACTGAAGCAATGTTTATACCACAATGGCAAACAAACACACCGATTTTGTCGCTCATGATTATTTCCCTCCAATCTTGACTTTATCAACTGGGCTAAGATTCAAATCCATTCCAAGCCTCTTTTTGTCTATGCCAAATGCAAGACCCAATAGTTGGGTGAGATAAACAACAGGAACATCAAGCTTTGCTGCTACAGTTTCTCCAGCCTTGGTTTGCTTAGAATCGAACATCCGGTGACACCATGGGCATACATCAACAAAAACATCAAAACCCTGCTCCTGGACTGCCACTAGTTTCTGACCTGTTTTAGTAAGTGCTGACTCGGGAAGATTTGCCTGAATCATTGCACCACAACAATCAAGTTTCTCAGCATAGTCAAGTGGTTTTGCACTCAGAGCTTTTAGCACCGTCTCCATTTTCTGTGGGTTTTCAGAATCTACTGGTCGCCCTACCTCACTGGGCCGGATCAAATGGCATCCGTAATGCGTGGCAACCTTCAAGTTCTCAAGTGGTTTTTTAACTAATTTCTTTATTTTATCAATGCCAACATGATCGTGCAATAAGTCAATTATATTAACGAGATTGACCGAGCCGTTATATTGTAAATCTTCAGAAGAAAGCATCCCATTGATTCGATCTCTCATTTCTGCATTATTTTCCATTATTCGTTGACATTCACTAAATGATAAATGACACACAGGGCATGGGACAAACAAACCAAGGCCTTCCTTCTGAGCGATTGAAAGATTACGAGCCGAGAGATACAATGTCATAAGCTGATTCACACTTTTCATTGGTGCTCCGCAACACGAAAAACCTTCAACATCAGCAAGTTCGATGTCTATTTTTGGCAATATCTCACGAATGGACATTTCATAGGCATATTGCTCCGTTGACATAACGCATCCAGGATAAAACACATATTTTTTCATAAGACTCTCCAACTATATTTTTTCAACAGCAAGTTTAGATAAAACCGTTTGAAATTTAGCAGCATCAATAGGTTTTGAAACAGCAGGGAGACCTAGCTCCTCTCGTTTCTTCATCTTATTATCTCGAGTCGTAACTGTCTGCACATCTTGAATCAGGCCAATAGACAATATTGACTGAAGCATTGCAGTATATTTTCCAGGTATCTGCTTACCACTTGCAACAGCCATGTTTTTTAATGCAAATAAAATCTCTACTGGTGCAACCTTCTGTGGGCATCGCTCCCTGCATTTAAAACAACTCATGCATGTCCAGATAACATCAGAATTGACCATTTCGTCAATCAAACCGCGTTTAAGCAGGGCAACAATTTTGTGTGGTTCTAATTCCAACAGCTTATGAGCCTCACAACCAGAGGTGCATTTTGCACATTGAAAACAATAATCTGATATCTCGCCCTGTAGTTTGGACAATCGTTCATTGATTTCTTTTTTTATCTCTGTTTGAGACTCCCCCATAGACGTTAAATCAATTATACTCATAGGTTATCACTCATAAACTAACAGCTCTACAGATACTTTTTGTAATTTTCTTATCCTTTATTCCTATTTAAAATCTGCTGAATTTGGGGGGCCTTTCTGGTGGCATCAATTGCTTGTTTTGTACCTTGCAACCATTTATAATTCTCACATGAAAAACTCATTTACAAATGTGTTTTTTAAAGAAAGATTTTTACCCAGTTTATAGTGAATGAATTTGACGTTGACCGGTGGTCAAGGGGCGGCAAGCCATAAAAACCTGTTTTTCATAGAATACGGATGGTGGTGCTTCTGCTCTTTTCGATCCGGCGAACAGCAGCAAAAACACCATTAGGAGATGATTTGATACGGAGTATGTTGGTGTATGCTATGCTAAAAATTTAGCATCACATCTCAAATGTTGGGCATAACGTGTTGCATATGAGTTTCAAAGATAATGTCTAATTGTACTACAAAAATATCTTATTTTTGACAGAACTTTCTCCTGATTTTTTGATTTTTTCTGTAAACTCTGTAGCCACTCTTGCATACTTGTGACCTTCAGATGCAGATATCCACGAAAGCATCAAACGATCTGGCTCCATATTCAGCTCTTCAAATATTTTTTTCAACAACGCAAATCGTCTGCGAGTATAATAATTGCCCTTTTCATAATGACAGTCACCGGGATGGCAACCAGCCACAAGAACGCCATCTGCACCGCCCAGATAGGCTTTTATGATAAAAAGCGGATCTATCCTACTGGAACACATGACTCTAATAGGAAGTATAGAAGGTGGATATTTGAGTCTGCTTGTACCAGCTAAATCCGCTCCTGCATAAGAGCACCAGTTGCAAAGAAAAGCAAGTATCTTTGGCATAAATTCCTTATCTTCTACCATGTTATATTAACCCTATTCCTCAAACTCAATAAACTCTTCTTTTTCAAAGGTGACAAGAGGAATGCTCTCTTTCACATCTTTTCCTGGGATATAATTAAATATTTTCTGTACAGATTCCCCTACCTTTTTAAATATAGTTGAAACAGGTATGTCAACAGGACAGACATCATCACATGCACCGCATCCTACACAAGAGATGCTGATATGTGTGAGTCTTCCTAGTTGGAAATACATTGTGCCAGGTGGAACTCTTACTCCTCCTCTTTTTTTAAGTTCAGAGTTATAATTAGATGGTTTATATTCAGAGTCAGGGGACTCAAACTCACACAGTTTACAATAACAAATCGGGCAAACTCTCATACAACCATGGCAGCCTATACATCTACCAAATATGTCGATTAACCCATCCATACCATTCATTTTTTTATCAATTTCATCAAAAAGTTTTTTCTTTTCTACCGCTCTTTTATCTAAAAGAACATCAAGTTTTTTAGTATCAAGCTTTTTTTCTAAAAATTCTGCATCCATACCATCAGCAAGACTCTCCCCATTTTTAGTATTAAGAAGAATTATGCATTGTTTGTCAATATCTTTATTACCTACCAAATCAACTGTCATATCTGCAGTGTATGGCTTAAACTCCGTGCATCCCTTACATGCAGTCCGTACATCTGCAGGTATCTCACTCTTTTTAACTGCATCCCAGTATTTTGGAAGATTTTTTTCTATCTTTTTATCAACAGCCATATCAAGTGGATAAACACCGCCACAGGTCATACTTATAGTAAACACATTCTCAAAACTTCCCTGTTCACGTTTCACAAGTTCAACAAACCCACGTAGCTCACAAGGCCTCATAACAGCAACAACTGGTTTATCTGGACTTCCCTTAAGCGTAAAACGAGATAACAAAGAACCAGCGGTAACAGGCATTACTGGATAGAAAGGCACAGAATCCTCAAGATCCTTTGGATCTGTAATAAGTGAATATGCAACAGCTCCCTCTTTGTTTATTTTTTTAAGTGAGAAAACTCCTTTTACTTTGCCGCTTTCTAAAAGGAATCTAAGAAACTCTTTGATACCTTGTTCAGCGTTTTTATTAATTTTAAGAGCTTTAGTCATGTGCATCCTCCATCTCGTGAAGTTCATCTTTTTTATAAGCAACTAGTGGTGTCGGCTCATTGATATCCCTTCCAGATACGTAATCAAATGCCTTCTGGGTTTCATCAGCAATCATACTAAATATCTGGCCTACTGGGATAGACGCAGGGCAAGCATCTTCGCATGACCCGCAAGATACACAAGAAACACTCATATGCATCATTCTTCCGGTCTGGAAAAGAATGGTGTCAGGAAGAAATCTGATGCTTCCTTTGTTTTCTGCTATCTGAAGATAGTTTTCAGCCGAATGTTTTACATTTTCGGAATCAAAATAACACAAACGACAGAAACATATCGGACAAACCTTCATACAATTATGACAGTTGATGCATTGACTGAAGGTATCAATTAAATTATCAATACCGCCTGTCTTAACTTTTAGATCTTTATTCGCACTATTTCTTTTCTTCTTTTTCTCTTCAGACAGAGTTGTAACTTTATTATGCCATTCATCAAGATCTGCATCTATTTTTATGTCTGATTTCTCTAACGTATCATTTCCTTTCTGCGTCTTAGGTATCATAAAAAAAGTATCTTTTTTTGCACCAAGAGTACCGATATGAATATCCCCTGCGATCATACTTGACTTATCACATATCTTACATACAGGACGCATTATGCTGTCATCCCAACTCGTGACAGCATCATCAAAAAGTTTCATACCTTTTTCAGGATCACTCAGAAAATCAGATATAGGCATAACACCAGGACAATCCATACTTATAAGAGTCACATTCTCCAGATCTACTTGACCAAACTTTGCCAGTTCAATCGTTGCCCGTATTTCACATGGACGCATAACAGCAGCTATCTTCATATCTCCTTTTCCTAGACGGGTTACACTAGAAACCACCCTAGCGCCCTGAACAGACATAACCGGTGAAAGAGGAAATGCATCTTTGAGAAGAGAGACATCTTTGATAAGTACATATACAAATGAATCGCCTGCAGGAACCCTCATTGGAATAATTACCGCATCAAAATTTTTTTTATCCATTGCATTTTTCAAAAAATCAAGAATAGCCTTTTTTGTACCAGATTTCGCTGGGAGTACTGCAGTTTTGATTGTAGATGTTTCTTTAGATTTACTCATTATACAGCCTCCAGTATCTCCTGATAGAGTTGTTTGAATGTGAAATGTTTAAGAGTTGCAGCACCAGAGGGACAAGCAGCAACACAATTACCACAGCCGCGGCATATTACCTCATTTACTACACATACCTTTTTTTCTTCATCAAAAGTGATAGTACCATAGGAACAAACTGACATACAGTTTTTACATCCTATACAAAACGATTCAGATATATGAGAGACTTTTACCTCAGGCTCTATTTTTCTACCAGGAACAAGAGATGAAAGTATTTTGCCTGTAGCTGCCTCCGCTTGAATAAGAGTATCTGGAATGTCTTTTGGCCCTTGTGCAGATCCAACGATATAGATGCCTTCGGTGGATGTAGAGATAGGGTTTAATTTTTCATGTTCTTCTGCAAAAAAACCACTGTCGTCCTGAGAGATTCCCGCTAGTTCAGCAAGCTGAGATGAATCAGATGTAGGCGTTATAGCAGGTGAAAGAATTACCATGTTAGCAGGGAGATTGTTTGCTTTACCATCTTCATCAGAATAATTTATCTGTACATTGTCTCCTTTTTTTGTAACCTCAATATTTGAGGATCTGATGAAATTGATATGTTTTCCTTTTGTTTGATCATAAAACTTCTGCTGTGATTTTCCAGGGATACACATATCAGAGTAAAAATGAAAGACATTTACATCTGGTATTTTTTCTTTTAGGTACCTAGCAAATTTTAATGAATACATACAACATATCTGTGAACAGTAACCTTTTTCATTTCTTCCAACACAGTGAACAATAGCTACATTTTTTGGGGTTTTACCGTTTTTTAGAGAGATTTTTCCAGACTTATTCATTTTTTCAAATTCTATCGCCGTGAAAACATTATCTAAAGTTCCATATCCATACTGAGGTGTTTGTTTAGGATCAAAAAAGCTTGAGCCAGTTGCCAGTACTACCGCGCCAACATCAAATTCAACAAAGGCGTCTTGTTCTTTTGCCTTTACTTTGACTTCAAAACTTCCAAAAAATCCAAGCAGCTCCTCAACTATGCTATCAGTAAAAACCTTGATGTTTTCGTTTTTGTTTACATCTAAAATCTTTTGTTTAATTAGATTAGAACCTGGTTGCATATTTGGAAATGTTTTTTCAAAATTATCAACCATTCCGCCTAAAGAGCTGGTTTTCTCAACAAGATATACTCTTCTGTCTGAACTAGCAAGCTGTAAACTTGCCTCAAGACCAGCAACACCTCCTCCAATAACAAGTACATCAGGGTTGCATGCAATTTCTTTTTTTTCAAGAGGAAAATGATAACGGACTCTACGAATAGCTGCTTTCACAAGCCTTATTGCTTTTTTTGTAGCTTCATCTTTATCGTCAGTAACCCAAGCGCATTGCTCACGTATATTAGCAAGTTGATAGAGATATGGGTTGATACCAGCATTTTCACATACTTCCATAAACGTTTTTTCATGTTGTTTCGGCGAACATGCAGCAATTACTAGATGTGTTAAACCTTGTTTCTTAATTTCATCTTCAAGAAATTTTTTTCCATCAACAGAACATAGAAGTTTATATCTTTTTACAACCGCAACATCCTCAGGAAGAGAAACAGCATCTATCACTTTATCAATATCTATCTTCTCTGAAATATTCGGCCCGCATTCGCATATATAGACACCTATCTTCCTTTCCATGTAACACGCCCCCTATTTATCCCCTGATTGTGAAAGTATTTTCCCTACTGCAGCACTTGCCTGTGATACAGAATCTTGAATATTTTTCGGTCCTTGTGCACATCCTGCAATAAACACTCCTGGTTTTGAGGTAGTTACTGAGGAAACGTCCGGATCTTCTTCTTTAAAAAAACCATAGTCGTCATGAGAGATGCCTAATATCTTTGCAAGTTTAGATGAATCTGCTCTTGGTTCAATTGCTGGTGAGAGTATCACCATATCAACAGTACGGCTGCTTTTTTTCCCGCCGTTAGTATATGTAACAGTAATTCCTTCTCCTTGTTTATCAACATTTATGTCCTGGAATCGTATCAAATTAGTTCCTGTCTCTTTCATCTTCTCATAGAATTTCTGATGAGATTTACCAGGTATGCAAAGATCAGTGTAGAACTCATCTATCTCCATCTCAGGTATCTTGGATTTTAGATAATGATTAAATTTGAGTGAATACAGACAGCATACAGATGAACAGTATCCTTTTTGGTCCCTGCCTACACAATGAATAATAGCTGCCGATTTTGGAGTTTTTCCATTTTTAAGACGAAGTTTGCCCTCAGTAGGGCCATTAGATGCATATAATCTCTCAAACTCAAATGCAGAGTATACATCATCGATTTTCCCGTAACCATATTTAGGTATTTGTTTCGAGTCAAATAGAGTAAATCCTGTCGCTGCAATAATTGCTTCAACATTAAGTTTTAGTTGTTCATCCTTTTGGTTAAAATCAATAGCTTCAAACATGCATGCTTCCTGACAAGCCGTACATTCTTTACCATTAAAACGAAGACAATGTTCCGTATCAATCATGGGAACATTAGGAAGTGCACCAGCGCATGGAGTATATATTGCTTTTCGCTCACTAAGCCCCTCCTCAAACTCATTTTTCAGACTAACAGGACATGGTTCAAAACAGGCGTTGCATCCAATACAGTTTTGCAGGTCAACATATCTCGCTTTTTTATTAATCTTAACAGTAAAATTACCCAAGGATCCTTTGACTTCTTCAACTTCAGATAGAGTCAGTAGATTAATGTTTTTATCCTGCAGTAGCTCTTGTTGTCTTGGCGATACCATACAGGTAGAACATTCCATGTTGGAGAAGACTTCCTCAAATTTTATGACAGTCCCACCAGTATAGGATGTTTTTTCAACAAGATGCACTTTTCTGTCTGAACTAGAAAGAAGTAAGCTAGCCTCAATACCCGCTAAGCCAGCTCCAATGACTAACACATCTGAATGAATCTCTTTTTCCTCCATTTTATACAGTCTCTTTATAACGATTTTTTTTCTCGTAGCGGGTTTGGCCCCATCTTACGAATCTTTTTATCAAACTCATTAACAACATCTGCAAATCTCTGACCTTCTGATGCAGATATCCATGAAAGTTGAAGACGATCTGACTCTAAACCAAGCCCCTCAATAACTTTTTCTAAAACAGTAAATCTTCTTCGTGCATAGTAATTTCCTTCATCATAATGGCAATCACCTGGATGACATCCAGCTATAAGAACGCCATCTGCCCCATGAAGAAATGCAGTTTCTACAAGAACAGGGTCTACTCTACTAGAACACATTACTCGTATCGTTGTAAGCGAGGGAGACACAGGTAATTTACTATTGCCAGCAAGATCTGCTCCAGCATACGAACACCAGTTGCAAAGAAAACCAACTATCCTTGGTTCAAAATCTTCTGTTTCTTCTGTCATTTTTCTCCCACAAGCATATGTACCTTTACCCCTATTGACTAATGTATTTTTTCAACTTTCTATTTGTAGAATGGATAAGAGTATCAAAACTGTATTTGCGCTTTGCTCTTCCCGTCGCCTTCATCTGCACAGACAAGAAGAGTCTTATTCATTCTAGTACACCAAGCTTTGATATCATTTGGGAAAGATGGACAGTCAGCTAACACTTCAAGCATATCTCCTGGTTGAAGTTCTTTGGCTTTAACTGCTACTTTAAGTACAGGTTGTGGGCATTTCAATCCCAAAGCATCAAGTGTATATGTCGCCATATTTTTTACCTCCGTTTAAAACGAAAATGTTACTTGAGCATCCTGGATATCTGCCATAAATGAGGTTGCTCCACCAATTTCGATGCCGTCTCTAAATTCTTCTTTTTTCATATCTTTTGCTTCTAACGCAAGTTCACAGAGGATTATTCTTCCCCCAAGAGTAGTTACTCCTTCGACCAGTTCTGCCATATCAGGATAACCCTTAGCTTTGATTTTCTCAAGTTCTCCTTTTCTTAACGCTGGTGCAGCACCTGGAGTGAAAAATAAAATAACTTCATCTCCAGAAGCAGCTGCACTAGACGCCAAAATAAAAGTTGGATAGAGATTTGCGTTTTCTGCTCCGTTACATACAATAGCTACTTTACTCATAATATAACCCTGTTGGGCTAATATT
>Ga0208771_1000688_pt1 | contig 19824 bp, 14 predicted proteins | sample AntAceMetag02UKX_FD_184775 | JGI IMG/M metagenome (GOLD analysis project Ga0208771, IMG submission 184775) | Saline lake microbial communities from Ace Lake, Antarctica - Antarctic Ace Lake Metagenome 02UKX (SPAdes) (version 2) | ecosystem: Environmental > Aquatic > Non-marine Saline and...
GTCCCCCTTGCTAATCACACCTTCGAAAGCTGCTTCCTTACGGTTAGCTCACCTCCTTCGGGTGCAATCAACTCGGCTGACTTGACGGGCGGTGTGTACAAGGCCCGGGAACGTATTCACCGCGTTACGCTGACACGCGATTACTAGCGATTCCAACTTCATGGAGTCGAATTGCAGACTCCAATCCGAACTGAGATCGGCTTTCTGAGATTAGCTCCACATCACTGTATTGCTTCCCTCTGTACCGACCATTGTAGCACGTGTGTAGCCCTGGACATAAGGACCATGATGACTTGACGTCGTCCCCACCTTCCTCCAGTTTATTACACTGGCAGTCTTGCTAGAGTCCCCGCCATTACACGCTGGCAACTAACAATAGGGGTTGCGCTCGTTGCTGGACTTAACCAAACATCTCACGACACGAGCTGACGACAGCCATGCAGCACCTGTCACTGGGTTCCCCCGAAAGGGCACCCCCGTATCTCTACAGGCTTCCCAGGATGTCAAGCCCAGGTAAGGTTCTTCGCGTTGCATCGAATTAAACCACATGCTCCACCGCTTGTGCGGGCCCCCGTCAATTCCTTTGAGTTTTAACCTTGCGATCGTACTCCCCAGGCGATACACTTAACGCGTTAGCTACGGCACTGAAAGATCATCTCCCCCAACACCTAGTGTATATCGTTTACTGTGTGGACTACCAGGGTATCTAATCCTGTTTGATACCCACACCTTCGCAATTTAGCGTCAGTAATGGTATAGAAGATCGCCTTCGCCTCTGGTGTTCTTCCTGATATCTGCGCATTCCACCGCTACACCAGGAATTCCATCTTCCCCCACCTTACTCTAGAATCACAGTATCAAATGCCGTACACCGGTTGAGCCGGTGCCTTTAACATCTGACTTACAATTCCGCCTACTTGCCCTTTACGCCTAGTAATTCCGGACAACGCTTGCTCCCCCCGTGTTACCGCGGCTGCTGGCACGGAGTTAGCCGGAGCTTATTCCTCTGCTAATATCTCTGCTCTAAAACTATTTATCTTAAAGCCATTGCTCACAAAGAAAAGGATTTTACACACCGAAATGCTTCTTCATCCACGCGGCGTCGCACTATCAGGGTTTCCCCCATTGTAGACTATTCTCGACTGCTGCCTCCCGTAGGAGTCTGGGCCGTATCTCAATCCCAGTGTGGGCGACCACTCGTTAAAGCCGCCTACCTATCATCGCCTTGGTAAGCCATTACCTTACCAACTAACTAATAGGACGCAGGCTCATCTCTAAGCAATAGCTTGAAACAGAGGCCATCTTTAGAACCACCAATTATACACTCCTAATCTGAAATAGTTGCAAATTCTTACGAATTTGCTAACCAAAATTACTAAATATATAATTGGTGGCTCCACATGCGGTATTAATCCCGGTTTCCCGGGGCTGTCCCCCACTTAAAGGTAGATACCTACGCGTTACTCACCCGTCCGCCACTCTACTCGTATCTCCGAAGAAATACTTTCGCGTTCGACTTGCATGCCTAATCCACGCCGCCAGCGTTCGTCCTGAGCCAGGATCAAACTCTTCATCATAATTATTTTTATCCCTCACTCACCACACTTCTATCTTCTTGAATTTATCTCTAATGATCAAACAAAAAAAGCACCTCACTTGCATGAGGTTTGGCAAATTTGAAATCATGCCCTTTTATGTCAAATTCTTTGTTACTTATTTTTATATTTTTTTTAAGAAGATGACAGACAATAAACCTAACTGTATAAATACAACAATATAGCAAATTGCAATAAAATTACAGAATCTTCTTATTACTCAAATAAGGCTGTAAAACCTTTGGAATACTAATACTGCCATTTTCATTTTGGTACGTTTCTATAAGTGCGATGAAAGTTCTTGGAGTTGCCAAACCTGAACCATTTAAGGTATGCACAAATTCAACTTTTCCATTTTCATTCCTAAAACGAATAGAAGCACGACGGGCTTGAAAATCTTCAAAATTACTTATTGATGAAACTTCTAGATATTTTTCTGCTCCAGGAGCCCAAACTTCAATATCATAAGTTTTAGCAGAAGCAAAACTAAGATCACCAGTTGCAAGTGTAACAACTCTATAATGTAATCCAAGTGCTTGTAGTATATCCTCAGCATCGTTAACCATCTCTTCTAGTATATTATATGAAATTTCTGGTTTAACAAATCTTACCATTTCCACTTTATTAAATTGATGAATACGCTGCAATCCTTTCGTCTCTTTGCCATATGAACCAGCTTCCCTTCTAAAACAAGGACTATAGGAAATGAACTTCTGTGGGAGTTTTTCATAAGGAAGAATTTCCTTAGCATAAAAATTTGTAACAGAAACTTCTGCAGTTGGAACAAGGAAAAGATCATCCTCATTCACATGGTACATATCATCTTCCAGTTTAGGAAGCTGACCTGTCCCAGTCATTGTCTGCCTATTAACAAGAATAGGTAAACTCACTTCCTCATATGCATGTTTTTTAATATGAAAGTCCAGCATGAAATTAATAAGTGCTCGCTCCAATCGAGCTCCTTTTCCGATATAACCCACAAAACCGCTGCCTGATATTTTTGTAGCACGTTTAATATCTAACAATTTATTTTTTTCTATCAGGTCAAGATGACCTGCAGGATTATAATTAAATTGTTTTTTCTCACCCCATTCTCGAACAAATTTATTATTAGATTCATCTCCAATGGGAACATCCTTATAAGGAATATTAGGAATACCCAGAAGCTTAGTATCCAACTCTTCATTTAGGTTAGATAAATCAGCTAAAACATTTTTTATTTTATTTGAGATCACTTTCATTTGAGCAACGATTTCAGTAGTATCTTTTTTCGCTTTCTTAAGTCCCGGAATTTGTTTGGATACATTATTCTGTTCGGCTCTCATTTTATCAAATTTAAACTGAAGTTCACGTTTCCTTTTATCCAATTCCAATATTTTTTTTAAATCAGTTTTTTCATTCTTATTACTAATTGCCTTTTTAACTAATTCGTAATTCTCACGAATAAATTTCATGTCTAACATATTTTACCTCAAAAAAATTTAGCCCACAGTTTATTATTACCGTGGGCTATAAGATCCATTTTACTATTATCTTATAATTCCACGGCTGTTGCGACCATACTGGAAAATTTGGATACATCAAGTGCAGCACCGCCAATAAGTCCACCATCAATATCAGGTTGAATCAGCAATTCCTTAACATTCTCAGGATTCATACTACCACCATACAGGATAGGTGTATTTCCCGAAACATCTTTGGAATAATTTTCTTCCAACCACTCTCTAATCAACGCATGAATTTCTTGAGCTTGTGCAGGAGTTGCTGTTTTTCCGGTTCCAATAGCCCATACAGGTTCGTAGGCAATAATGACATTATCTTCAATTTTAACATCTTTGAGGCCACCATTTAGTTGCGAAAGAATTATATCTTTAGTAATATTTTGTTCTCTTTGCGTCAATGTCTCTCCAATACAAAAAATTGGAACTATTTCATTTTCATGCAGTTTTTTTAATTTTGCATTTATCACTTCATCTGATTCAGCATAATATTTTCTTCTTTCTGAATGACCAATAATGCAATAAGGAATATCCATTGAATCCAACATAGCAGCAGAAATTTCACCAGTATAAGCTCCATTTGAATTATCATTAACATTCTGAGCGCCAATAAAGAATTTAGAATCATCAGCAATATCAGATGACAATTCCAAATATACAGATGGTGGACAAATAACTACTTCAACAGAATTAAGATTTTTTTCTTCAAGATTATCTGAGAGTTCAAACAGAAAATCTTCGACCTCAGTAAAGAGCATATTCATCTTCCAATTTCCAGCAATGATAATTTTTCTCATTTCTACTCCAATAACTTATTCGGATTTTATACTTTCAATATAACCCATTGCCAACTTTGAATATTTTGGATCTGAAGATATTGTTTGGAAATCATCTATTGCAGCTTCTTTCTCTTCACGATTAAAGTGGATCATAGCACGATAATAAATTGCATCACTATTACCAGGTTTGTTCTTAAGGAAAAGAGAGATTTTTTCTAGTGCTTTATCGTAAGAATTTGCTTCATAATATTTCATTATTAGAGTAAGAACTATATCACTACTATATTTCAAATTAATCGATTTCTCATAGTTCTCAAGAGATTTGGCATTATTTCCCATATCTTCATATAATTTACCAAGATTCTTATAAGTTTTGGCAAGTACGCTTTCATTCGGATTAGTTTTGATGAAATCTTGATATGCAGTTATTGCCTCACCATTCCTATCAAGTTTAAGATATATAATTGCAATTTTCTCGATCACTGTTGCATCTTTCTTTTGTTCATATGCTTTTTGATACCAGATAACTGCATTCTCATAATCTTCGAGATCTGAATAATAAGAAGCTATCTTCTTTTCAACTTTAAAACTTCTTTTAGTAGAATTAAATTCCTTTAATACAACAATTGCTTCATCAATTCTTTTCAGATATTTTTTTAAAATTATTGATTTATAATTAATATATGTATAATTAGTTGGATCAAGTTTGAGTTGTCTATCAATTATTCTGATAGCATCTTCAAACTTTTTCCCTTGATAATAACCATTAAAGGCAAGTTCAAGCCATCTTGCTATTTTCTCATTATCAAGTGGGATATCATCTGTTTTTACTGCTTCTTCGAGTTTAGTAATAGCAGCTTCAAAAGTTTGTGCAGATTCTACGAACTTCTTATCATTATATAATGTTTCACCTTCTACACCTTTTTCATTTGCAATTCTCTCAAGAGACTTATCTGCAAATAAACTAGATATAGTAAGTGCAAGTAATAATACTGTTAGTATTAAGATTTTTTTATACATTTTTTCCTCCATTATTTTAAGCTTCGACATTTTTTTTTATTAATTATTAATGTCAAACAATTCTATTTAGCTAGCTGATCTAACCTCAATTCCTTGGATGATAGAGCCGATGTTCCTGCATGATAAATGTGCTATCAATGTTAATGTAAATCTGTGTTGTATTTATACTTGAGTGACCTAATAGCATCTGTACAACTCTCAAATTAGCACCGGCTTCCAAAAGATGAGTGGCAAAAGAATGCCGGAATGTATGAGGAGATACATGCTTGGAAATTCCAGCTTCCTTGGTTAGTTTATCAATTACTTTCCAAACACCCATTCTGCTTAGTTTATTTCCAAATCTATTGAGAAAAAGAATATCAGTACTTTTATCTTTCCGTAATAATGAACGTGCAGAATTATAATATTCTTTAAGATAATTCAAAGAAACCTGTGCGATTAGAACAACACGCTGTTTACCGCCTTTTCCTAAAACTCTAACTACTTTATCATCCCAATATACATCATGTATTGAAAGATTTATAGTCTCTGAAATTCTAATACCGGTAGCGTACATGAGTTCCAACATTGCTTTGTTGCGCATATCAGTTGGTTTTTCTGTCGGGATGCTATCTAAAAGCTTAAGCATTTGCTTAACACTGAGTACGTCAGGTAATCTTTTAGAAGTTTTTATACTTGGAATATTATTAACATCTGCTGAAATTTCAACTTCTTCCTCAATTAAAAATTTAAGGAATGATCTGATAGAACTTCGTTTTCTGGCAATTGTTGAATTTGTCAGACCAATTTCTTGAAGAGTCACAAAAAAATTAATTATATCCCTATTAGTTATTTTCTCAATATCTCCACTTATTTGTGTAAGCAGATTACAAATATCATTTTCATAACTTTCTATACTATTCCCTGAGAGACCTTTTTCTACTTTAAGATAATACTTGTAATTTTGCAGCAAAGCACGATTATGTTGGGAAAGATCATTTATCATTCTCTTCATCCTCAATAACAGCATCTTCTTTCAATTTTACTTCCTTATCAGGATCAAGTCCTGTATCCTGTTTAAATCTCTGTTTTTTTCTGCTTCTCTTGAATTCATACAATAGATATAATGTTAAAGGTATAGAAACATACCAGAATCGAATTGCAAAAAACATGATAAAATTAAAAAATCTAAAAACCAGTATCAGAATGATTAATGGAATAATATAATTGAGTAAATTTTTCATCAGTTACCCAATATTTTTCGGAATTGTGGAGAAAATATCGATTGTGGATTATCCTGTAAAAAATCTTTGCTATAATTTTTCTTCTCAGCTTTATCTTTCTCTATCTCAGCACGTTTCAATATGGCGTATTCCTGCAAATCTGGTTTTGAATATTCGTGGGAAAATATCTCTTTTGCATAATCAAGTTCACCAAATTGAATAGCCCATTCTCCGGTTAGGAATAATATCTCTTCCAATTTAGATCTTTCATATATAATTTCTAATATGCTAATTGCTTCTTGAGTTTTGAATTGTGATTTTTTCCTAAATGCTCGCAAAAAATCTTCTTTATCTGCATCATTTTGAAGTTGATTCATACTCTGGAAAAGCAACAATGCATCATTAGTCACTTCATCATCTGGGATATTGATGAGAAGCTCACCCAATAAACTATCAGATTCTGCATCATTGGTCATCATCGCTATCAGAAATGAATAATAATACCCTTTCTTAAAAGTATCAGAACCAGAATTTTCATTTTTCAACACATTCATTAATTTCTCTTTAGCCAGATCATTTTTCCCGTCCATGATCAAAAGATGGATAATTTTGTACTCTATCTCACTGACATCATTTTTATTGAATGTAAATTCTTTAGCTTCTTCAAGATACTGGATAATTTCTTTTTGGGAAACGTTCCGCCTTAGATAAATTTCTGCAAGAAGTTCTCTGCACTGTTTGTTTACCCGAGTTTTATATCTATTTTTTTTTGATTTCAGTTCATTATCCTGATATATTTCAAGTAAAATTTCTTCTGCTTTCCCTAGATTATTTTGCTTGATATAAATGTTTACGAGTCTGATCTTAGTTTCAGCATTTTTTATTTTATTAATACTTCTATTTAAAAAAATATTATAAGCTCTTATCGCAATATCCGATCTCCCGTTCTTATTAACATAATCTGCAAACTTTAGAATATTTTCAGTTGGAAGGTATTTATATTCCTTTAATGCTTTTTCGTATTCACCGATCTTTCCCAAACATAGTGAATAGATCTCTTTAATAGCTGGATTTTCACTTTTAACGACTGTATCTTTTATATATCGAATAACAGAAATATCTTCTTCCAACATCGATTTAAACCGACTGAGAACAAAAGCAGAATATGAATCCTTAGTTTCAACTAATTTAATAAATTCTTTCACTGCATTTTTATAATCTTTGAGTGCTTGATAATCATAGGCAAGTTCTCGAACATATAAATTTTCATCAGTAGCAATCTTGCGAGCATTCAGATAAATTCCAATTGCAGTTTCATATTGTCTGTATTGTTCAAAAACTTTGGCAACGGTCTTATAATTTTTTATATTTCCACTTTGTTTATTAAGAAATTTATCACTCCATTTTTTTGCTTCTTTAAATTCTGCTTTATATAACAAGATCATTAATTTAAGGCGAAAATATGAATCTCCCTGCATTTTATTTTTGTAAGTATCTAATAGTTTTTCTGCTTTTTCAATCTTTGATATCTGAATAAAGATGAGAATTAAGTCACTAATGTTATCAATATCATTCGGATTATTATCAAGAATAGTTTCATAAATACTAATTGCTTTTTCATATTGCCTGGAAGATCTGTAGGAATTTGCCTTCCGCTTGAGAATTTCATTCTCATTTGCATCTGCAAAAACACTGCAAGTTATAATAACCAGTGTTATTATAATTATTATTCTTTTTATACCAAACTCCTCTCCGGCAATTGCCGGATTTTTCATTGTTGTAGTGGTTGAATATTGTTCAACCTTTTTCGGACAGATCGATGATCTATCACTACGTTTTCTGTAAGGGCTTGCCAAGGCAAACCCCGACGTTTCTTTAGTCCCCGTAATTAAGGGGAGCTTAAACCCGTCCCCCTTTGTAAGGGGGAATTAAAGGGGGTTTATTCATAATTTAACTCTCTTCTCCCGGCATCCAGCCGTCTGCTTTTTTTTTGAAATATTAAATCTAACATTATCGAATTCATTAACTTCAAAATTACTCATGAGTAATTACATCCTATCAGCTTCTTTAAAAAACTGAAAGTTTTGTAGAGTATCTCGCATCTCTTTTTTTTATTTAAACCCTCCGGCATCCAACCATTTGAAACCTTCTTAAAATACTTACGTCTTACACTATCGTTTCCAGAAAGTTTCTCTTTTGTTTCTTTAGATGCTAATATTACCTGCCAGAGTTTTCTTAACATATCTCTACAATTAGCTAGTTTTTCTAAATTTATTTCACCTTTTCCAAATTTGTCTTTAAACGATTTTCCGTGCAAAATCTCTGATCTGATTTTGTAAATGTCCCGAAATTCATCAAAAGCTTTTTGTCTTTTTTCATTATCTGTTTCAGTTAATATTGCATATGCCCAAGCTAGTTTTTTCTTAATTCCTCTTTCACTCCCATCTGATAATAAAGTTTCGAAAGTAGTCATATACAAAATATAAGCTGAATTCCATGTAATGGTTATACAACCATTTAACATATAAACTATCGCACTTCTTAGTCTTTTACTTTCTTGATATATTTTTAAAAAAGCTGGGTAGATTTCTGCAATATTAAGTATATCTTTTTTTGTAATTTCTTTGGTAAAGTTTTGAATAAAGTTGAATTTATATTCATATCTGTGAAAATTATTTCCATTATATTTATATGGAATTTTTGTCTTTGAAGGTTTAATAATCAATAATGAAAGTTGAAATAAATTAATGTGTAATGATAATTCCTTGAAACTGCAATTCGCACTAACTCTAATCCAATAATCTGTTTTATTCTCAATCTCATCCGACGAAAGAAAATATGAAATCCACTTACTAAAATCTGGTATGTTATTTTTTGTAATGATTTTCAAATTTGAGTTTATTATAAATTCTTTTGATTTCTTAAAATATTTCGATAATTCATATGTAATACAAAAATATTCTAAAGGACAATATACTTTATTCATTTTACCAAGAAATCCTATTTTTTCTTAAATAAACTTGTGCTGCTCTATTTCCCAATCTTGCTGCTTTCTGAATGTATCCAATTCCTTTCTCGTTGTTTCCTTTTACTCGATAAACAAGTCCCAAGTTGTAGTATACATTAGCATCATCAGGATTGATTTCTATGGCTTTTTCAAAGCATTCAATTGCTCTGTTAAAGTTTTCTTTTTTTCCATAAGCATTTCCCATATTGTAGTATGTGTTTGCATTTGAATATAATTCAATAGATTTCTGATAATAAAGAATTGCATTATCATACTCTCCAATTTCAGCAGCATTGTTACCTTTTTGAAACAAATCTTCTGCCGATAACTGGTTGCTGCTTTCATTATAATCTTTTTGTATTTTCAATTTCTCATTCTCATCTTGAGTTTGAGCAAGTTGTTGTTTCAATCTATTAATTTCAGCAAGCGCTTTTTCCGTTCTGCTACGAGATTCTTTAAGTTGTTTTGTTTTTTCTTTGTCTTCAATTACTTTATCGAGTCGTTTAATTACATCGTTTTCATCTGCGGTAATTTCTGCTTTTATGTAATATATTTCTCCATTCCAGTTTTCTTCAATTATTTTAGTTTCGGTAATGCCTGCAGATATTATCTCAATCTGTTTTGCGGTTAATTCTCTTAGTTCACCACTTACTTCAACCTCTTCATTGAGAATTGTAGAATGTACATAAACTCCAATTTCCTGCAAAAGTAATCTTTTAACCTGCTCTAATGAGATTGCACGAGATGTAAGTTTACTGTCAGCTTCACTGGCTTGGTAAGTGTATTCACGTACCCATGTTTTGGCATTTAATAAAATTGTTGAAATTAGGATAATAAAAATAAATAATTTTTTCATAATTTTAATCTCACTTATTTAACCCCTCTCCGGCAACAGCCGGATATCCCCTTATAAAGGGGAGCTTAATCCCTCATTCTGCCCCCCCCCTTATGTGTCGGCTTTTCGTAGAAAAACGATCACTTCTCTTCCACCTTTTCTGGATAAGGGGGAATAAAAGGGGGTTTATTCTTACAATTCTTCTTCACGTTCTTTAACTTTTTGTTTAAGATCAAGATAAACACCTTCTAAATTACACATTATATCAGCATTGGAATATCGAATAATTTTAATTCCAATATTATTCAAATTCAATGTTCTCATCTTATCATATTCAACCTGTTCATTATGATTTTCACCGTCAATTTCAATACCAAGTTTCAATTCTGAACAAAAAAAATCAAGAATATAATCTGATACAGGTTTTTGCCTGAGAAAACGATACCCGAGAAATTTTCTATTACTTAATATTTCATACCAGAATTTAGCTTCAGGTCGGTTCAAATTTTTCCGATTATCTCTTGCTTTGTCTTTTAGATCTTTCCTATAAGGAAGAAAATTATTTTTAGTTTCTGGCATTAACCCCTCTGATCGGCAAGCCGATCTTCTCCCCTTATCAATGGGAGCTATTTCAAATCCCTCTGAAAACTTCGTTTCTTCCTGCATTTCTTATGTTCCCTCTCTTGTGTTTGAAGAGAGGGACAGCAGGGTGAGTTTACTCTTTTCTCAAAGACAGAGCTTTGAGTTATTCATCATACTTCTCGTTCAGCAGTTTAAGATATTCTCTTATCAACTCCTGGTACTCTTGGGGTAGATCTTTATAATCCTCTTGCAGAAGAGCTTTCTTTCTCATTTTGTCAAATTTTAATTTGATTTCTTCCGGTAAATCCCAATCATCAATCTCGCTAATTTCTGCTTTTCTCTTTTTAGAAAACTCTCTTTTATGAATCGATCTCTGAGCATCAAGCAATCTGGATAAAATTCGTTCCTGCTTATCAACCAGCTCTTGATTTAGTTTTCCACGATTTAAATCGTATGCAATAGATTCAAGGTCTTCAATGATCTTATTCAAAGCAGAAGTCTGCTTTTGTGCTTCCGGATTTGATTGGAGCATTCTTTTTAAATTCTCAGCAAGACGTTGTTCATCATTAGCAAGTTTCTGAGCTTGGCTTCGCATATCACCCGTCATCTTTCCATTTTCCGACATTTGCATCATCATCTGCTGAGTCATCATATTCATCATCATCTGCTGCTGACCCATTTGCTGCAAAGCCTGCATCATACTCTGCATTCCACCACCACCACTACCTTGCTGCATATTACTACTTGCCTGCATCAAATCATAAACCATCAAGTTTATCCCTTTTTGTATATCCTGTAGATAGCTTTTTACTTTTGCTGCTTTTGCATCATTTACATATTGGAAAAGTTCACGAAATGATGAAAAAGTAAAATTGGCATCATACATGAATTTCGGACCGATAGTGAGAATTATCATTGGAACTTGATAAAGTTCTTTTATAATAAGATCAATACTTTCGAAAATGGAAATCTCATCAGAAAGGATTAAGAAAGGATCAGAGGAATAAGAACTGGAAGTATTCTCATGATATTGGGAGAATATAAGCAACCGGGCTATAGTCTTTTCCAAGATCTCTGCAACATCCATCATCATACCTGATGACATCATCTGCTGCATTTTCTCTAATTGCATTCTCATTTTCTTCATTTTTTTTGAAGCCTGCTGTTGAGATTCCTGTGCTTCCTGCTTCTGCCCAGCTTCTAAATTTTCCATACTCTCTTCAAGATCAGAGGAAAGACTGTCCTGCTCCATCATTTCCTGCAACTTCTTCATTTCTTCCAGGATCTCTGAATCTTTTTTTTCATCCATCATTTCAGCAGCTTTTTCCATCTGCTCAGTCAGATTATCTAATTTCTCAGAGATTTGCTGCTGTTGTTCCGCCAACTTTTTGTTTGATTCGTTATTCTCTTCAGTTTTTTTATTCAACTCATTTTGCATTTTCTCCATTTCTTCAGCAATTTCAAGTGCTTTTTGAATAGACTGTTCTTTCTTTATGTCTTCTAATAATTTTAAAGTTTGCTCCAATTTTTCAGAGAAATCTTCCATCGAGAATTTAAAATCCTTCATCGCCTTTTTCAACTCGTCAGGATTAACATTCTCTAATCTTTCCTGCATTCTTTTCAATGCTTCTTGTAGCTCATCATTCGAAATTTCTTCCATCAACTCCTGGATCTTTTTCATTTTCTCGATTGTTTCTGGAGATAATGCATTATTATTTTCAAATTTCTTCATCAACTCATCGAAGTCTTCAGCGACCTTCTCTACATCCTCATTCAGATCATCTTGTTTATTCAGCAGTTTCTCAATTTCCTTCTTATCTTCCCAACTTATTTCATCCTTTTTCATCAATTCGCGACGTTTTTCTTCAAACTCTTTCTGAAGTTCTTCAGATTTTTTTAAAGTATTTTCCAGAATATTAGATTTTTCCTTCTCTTTTTTCTCAATCTCTTTATAAATATCTTCAATGGAAGGAAATCTGGCAGTATATTTTTGTGAAAAAACAGTTTGCTTTTGAGGAGAATTATCTGAAATCTCAAACCAATATGTTACTTTATCTCCAGGGATCATAATACTTTTATTAAGATCAAGAACATGATCATGAGTAATTATATTAGAATTTATTGTATTTAAAACTGGAACAATTAATTCATCATCATGATTTATGAAATAGTGCAATTTCATTTCACGCAATCCATAATCATCCGAGGCAAAAGTAGAAAGCGGTAAAAGCATATTTTGTGTAAGAAGAGTATCTCTGCCCGGTGCAGTTATCTTTATCTCAGGTTTTTTATCTAAAATTGCTGTTATCGTCCTTGTTATCTTTCTTGAACTATTCCCCAGAACATCTTCTAATCTAAAATGATAGGTTCCATTATCTTCTACTTTGAATTCACTTCGGAATGATGATCTCCCAAGTCGATCCATCTCTTTATATTCACCATTAGAAAAAAAAATCTCAGCTTGTTCAATTGGATTATTGGCAATAATATCCACTCTAACTTTAGTTCCAACTATAACCTTAATTTTCCCACCGGAATTCTTTTGGATCTCTGGTTTCATTCCTGTATAAGCAGGATATTTATAGCGAATTTGAAGATCCTCAATTATTGGAAGTTCATAAACTTTTATATTGAAAGTATCCGAAACTGCAAATGGAGTTTTTATGAAATACGAAAATGAGAAATCTAGATTATTGAAGGTCTTTCTATAATCTAATAGCTTTTCTTCACGCCATTTTTTTTCAATCTTATAAAAAAACTTATGTTCGACTTCTGGTTCAGGATCAACTACCTTTATTTCCAATTTAGAATTCCGTGTTATCGAAAGATCTCCGGGCAAAACTATTACAAATTCTTTGTGCTGAGCTTGAGGAAGTTCCTTTAATTTGAAAAAATTGTATGTCTGGGTGAAATGCGGTGGATTTAATATGAAAAGCAAACCTGAGAAAAGAATTACAATTATTGTGATAATAAATACTGGCATTAACTTACTAGTATCCGTTTTTATTATCTGAAATTTTGCTTTTTTATCAGCCTTATTAAGAATATGATCTAATATCTCTCCTTTCTCAAGTTCCTTTTTTAATTCAAATGCATTTTGATATGTATCAGCTTTGTCTTGGTTAAATCTATCAAGATATCTTGCTACTTCAAAATGAGACAAAAGTGCTCTATTCGCCTGTAACACAAGATAAATAAAGACAAGAGCCATGAATATTTTAAGACTAATAGCAAAGAGAAACAAGACCCCTTGAGAATTTATTGACGGTGAGTACACCGCAAAAAAAACATTAAAAATAAGTAACAAAAGAAGCATTGCCAGAAGCAAAAATCTAAGACCAATAACTATATTCTGTTTAATTAATATTTCACGTATTTTATTTTCAAAAATTCTCATTTTTATTTAACTATTTCATATTTTATTTCAACTATTATTAAATTCAACTCAACACCTCTTCATATCCTGCTTTACATAACCATTGCGGAAGGTTTCAACCATCAGCAAGGTAATATTGTATACAACAAACCAGTAATACTATATAAAAAGGATAAGTAATAATTTTAGTTTAATAATGCAAGAAAAACATTTGACATAAAATATATAAGTTCTTCTTATTAATTGTTGTTAATTGGTTATTGATAGCACAATAATATTGATATCATTAATTACAACAATCAAATGGAGTTGTAGTATTTTGTCATATTACTTAATAAAGTAGTATGGATTTAAAATTTTGTTATTGTAAATTAGACAGAAAAATATTTTGGGGAAAACTATATGTTTTTAAAAAGTAATCTGAAAGCAGTAATTCCTAAACCATTAAAACAAATTCTTCGTCCATTAAGAAATCATTTGATTAAAAAAAATGTTGCTGCGCTATCTTTTTGGCGAAGTAGAATTAAAATTGATAAAGGAAAATTCAGTAACACTCATTATGAAAGGTTAATACTAACAATGGCGGAAGAACCTAATAACAACTTTTTACATGGAAAAATTGTTGCTGATTTTGGCTGTGGTCCTCGCGGTAGTTTAGTTTGGGCTAGCTCAGCACTCTTACGAATTGGTATTGATGTACTCGCAGATCGTTATGCTGAAGAATTCACGGATAACATCACTTCACATGGAATGATATATTTAAAATCTACTGAAAAAGTGATTCCTTTACCAACCGACTTTGTGGACATAATATTCACTCTCAATGCTATAGATCATGTTGATAATTTTTCAGTAATGTGTAATGAAATAATGAGAGTATTAAAACCCGGAGGACAATTTATTGGCAGTTTTAATTTGGAAGAACCTGCTTCATCAAGCGAATCTCAGCAACTTAACGAGGAAATCATTAAAGAAAATTTATTAAACAATATGGAAATTCAATCTTATAGAATAACTGATCAAGGACCCATTGGTAATTTTTATGCACCTTTTTTCGATGGGAAGCTGTCCTATAAACAGGGACAAAAAGGTATCCTTTGGGTTCGGGCAAAGAAAAAAACCATTTAACAAGCAATCCAAACTTCAGCTTTGATGCAATAAATCTAAATATCTGTGGTTTACTTCTTATACTTCGGTTCCCACTCTAATTCCGGTTTTTCGTAGCTAAGATTCCAAAGATATTTTTCAATTTTTTCTTTCAAGCTTTTATCGATCTCTTTTTTCACAGGATAAACTTTTGCATTCACAATTCTATCCACAATATTTATGGTAGCTTTTATTGTATTTTTCAATCCGTTATTAGAGATAAATCTTGGATGATCATCGGGAGTATGAATACCATTGCTACCTTTGCCACCAGCTCTAAATACATTCACAGAAGGAATTTCATAAGGTGTGAACGGCATACAATCACTGCTGAAAATATCGAGTTTACTATTAAAAACCATCCCGACCTCTTTGGTAATCCCATCAAGATAACCAAGTAATTCTTTACTGCCAATAACATTCAGATGATCTGTCCCGATATCATCTCCGGCAACATCTACATTCACTACAAAATTCACTCTTTGTTTCAATTCCTCTAGATGATCTTTTACATATGCTTGACTTCCTAATAGTCCCAACTCTTCACCTGAAAAGAAAATAATGCGCAAGTCACGTAGTGGAGTATGTTTGGAAAAATATTCTGCGACTTTGAGAAGTGTAACCGAGCCTCCTGCATTATCGGAAGCTCCCGGACTACGGGAAACAGAATCGTAATGCCCAAAAACTAAAGTAAGATTTTCATCGTATCCTTTCCCCTGAATATCCACAACAATATTTTGTGCAGTTCTTTCTTCTACCTGTTGTTTAATTTCAATTTTAATATGTTTACCCGTTTTTTTTATCAATTTGATAGCATCTTCATGAGTTACATTAACAGAATGTACATAACCTTCTTTATATGTTTTTTGATGGTGTGATGAACTATTCGCTTTCTTATTTGGTGCACCAATTCCAATATAAGCTTTCACTTTGCTTTTAACTAATTCCAATGCTAATTTACGCGAAAATCCATAACTCATTATAATCTTATCTTTAAATGCTCCTTTATTATAGATCACAATATCAGAATTATCCAGAAAGACCAGCTCGCCTTCAATAGTTGCATTTTCGTTTAGCCCATGCGGATGAGCAAAATACTCTTTTCCGTCAGCTATTATCTTTGCTGAACCTGTATCGAATGAAGTAATTTTAAACAATTCAAATTTTTGGTTTAATCCCAACTCACTTATGTAATTGCACAGTATTTTAGCAGCTTTTCTTTCATTCTCACTTCCTGCAAGTCTTTCAAATCCGATCTCTTTTACTACTTTGTATGGATTGATCATTTTCTCCTCCAATTATTTATAATATTTTTTCTATCATTCTGCCTGCGAAGCCGAAGCTTTGCGAAGACTCGACGAATCTTTCACGTTGCTCTCCGGAAGAATCTCTACTCAAAGTAAGATGAAAGCCGTAAGTTTTTCCATGAGTTTCTTCGTATGTTAGGCTACAAGAAACCTCGGGATGACAACTATTTATAATATTTCCTATAATCATACTTCACATCTGTTTCATCTCCCTGATTCAAGTTTTTCTTGTATAAAATCTTTCTAAGTTCATTCATCCATTGAGTTTTATTTCCTCTATATCTATTCACTGCAATTTGTGTTCTTCTGATATTGGAGGTAAATAAACGTGATACTGCAATATCTCCCCGCAAGTATGGAATTAAATTTCCTAAATTTTCTATATGATCCCTGATAGTATAAGGTGGGATATTTTTCATTTCAGCTAATGTCGTATTTTTATAAATAACCAGATTATGAAATTTTATTTGTTTGATATATTTATTGTACGACACCCATTTAACAGTCTCCAGCATTTCATTATAGGTTTCATTTGGGATGCCAAGGATTAGATGCACGCCAACTGTTAAACCTGCTTCACCACACATGTTTATTGCTTTTTCAACTTGCTGGAACGTATGTCCACGGTTTAAGAATTCCAAACTGCTATTATGAATTGACTGCAAACCAATTTCAATTGTAACAGATTGCTGGTAAGAAGTTAACAGTGATACTACATCTGCATTAATATAATCAGGGCGTGTAGAAACGACTAACCCGACAACTTCGGGATGAGAAAGGGCTTGATCGAATTTTTGCTTTAAGAAATTGATACTTCCATACGTAGAAGTTTCATCTTGAAAATAGGCAAGCAATTTAACATCTCCACAAGCTTTCTTAATTCTGGGAATTGCATCTTTGAATTGTTCTTCAATAGAAAGATCCTGAGATTGATATTCACCAGTAAAAGTTTGCGGATTACAAAAAATACAGCCTCCATTATTTGTACGATGAGGACATATTTTTCCAGTGCTTAATCCAACTCTGAAGATCTTCTTTCCAAATTTATTCAGTAGATATGCTGAATATGTGAAAATCCTGTATTCAAGTCTTTCTTCCATTTTTTTCATTTTCTCTTCTTAAAAATTTTTTATTGAACTAATTTTACTTCTCATGTTTTTCAGGGATTGGAATTCCCTCTCTAATGCAAAGTTCTTCTAATCTATTGAATGACCAGGTTGCATTATAATTAAAGAAATATCCAAAAGGTTGTTGAAGAAGTTCAATTAAAGCCAATGTCTCTTTATCGTATTTTAGAATGACGACTGATTTAACACTCTTGAGATCCTGCTCAGAAAGCTTTAAGGGCATAAAAACCATAGCATTTCCCAATTTGACCATGATATTACCCAGTCCGTCGTTTAAGATCTTCTTCCTGGCTCTATTAACTTCTCTCTCCCCAACCTCATAAAGAACATTTAAATATTTCTCAAACAGAATATATTCATTTAACATAAACCCTATTTCATGATCTTGAAATGCATTCCAAAATTCAATTGGATGCTCAATACAAATAAATCTTCCTAACATAAATGATCCTGCATTAAAACCCTGTAGATTTTTCGCTAAACAAGATTTTAATGCACGTTTAAAAAATTCTACTTTTCTATCTGTAGTGAGTAATCCATATATTTTATTCTGATCCTGATGTGAGCCAAGTTCACTTACTAAGATTTTATCAACGTAATAATCAATATTTGAATCGAACCATGTATTTACAATTTTCTGAGCTTTTTCTGGTCTTTTTTGCAAATCATTTCTAATCAGCTTGATCAAGTCATCAAGTTCTGAAATTTGATCTAACTCTAAATTTTCTACAACTTTATCATATACTTTAAAAGCTTTTGACATGTTAATGAAAACATTCTCTTCCTTAGGTTTCATTTTGAGTTTTTCACCTTCCAGATATTTCTGAAATCTAGCAGGTGTAAATGTTGCCTTCCCTAAATATATATTTTGTTTCTTACTGGATATTGTTATCCAATCACCCTCATTTATTCTTACTCCTTCTTCATTCACCAGTTTACTATTTTCGAATTGAATTCCAAATTTCTCCAAATCTAAAAAGGCAGGAACACCATAACCTCTGCAAGCAGTAACAACATGAATTGCCGCAGGTGTCAAACTGACAATTGCATCCATTTCACCCATTACTATTGTATCTGTCGGAACAAAACTCTCTTTACAAAAACATACTTTTTCACCAAGTTTTTTTGCTTCTAATGCAGTTGCAGCCGAAAAATATGCTTTGGCAGAAACCGCCGTACGAGGCAAAACAGAAATTCCCTTTCCAAAAAATTTAAGAGTCTCTAAAGATGCTCTTTCAATTCTCTCAGAAAATATCTGATTGAGATGATATGGTCTTATCAATTCTATTAAACGTTTTGAACTTATAATCTTTTGTTGAAACAGATCCACGGCTGAAAGCAATATCGCTCGTCCTGTTAATTCAGAATTATTTAATTGTAATATAGCAAAAAGATTTGAAACGCCATCTGACTCAGCGGCAAATTCAATTGTAACTGGTGATTGCTGTGTAGTTTCTAATTGTGTTAATAATGGTTCAAAATGATATATTGCTGGAAATTCACTTTTTAGAGAATCTCGATCAAAAAACTCATTATCTTCCGCTTTTACTAAACCCGTCATGATCTCTTCTCCAAAGATATTTGGAACACTTTCTATCTGAATTCCCAAACCGGTTCTGGAGTGTCGGCTATATAAAACTCCCGGGTATGACTGTTCATTACGAATTGTCCAAACCATTTTCTGGAAAATGAGAGAAGGATATCTTTTTACATCCCGGAAAAAAGTAAGAAGAAGATCCTGATTTTGTTCATAATAATCATAAGCGCGTTTAACGAAAAATAATACCTGGTATAATGCATCTGTGAGCAGTCTTTTATCACGTGCGGCAATTCGATCATATAAAATTTCTATTTGCACTGCCGCATCAGAATCTTCCTGAGAGATCGGATCAGAAAATTTACTTGAAAGATGATAATCAATCGTCTGCAGATTATTCAGATATATTTTATTGGCAACTGTCTTTCCATATATTTTACTCAAAGCGATATATGATTTCCTGGTTACTCCGGCATTTAAAAATGTCGGCATTACGCCTGGAATGTAAGAAGGCATTGCACTTCGGATAGCAAAGATCAACGGATCTTCCTCAGAATCTAATTGTTGTTTAGTCATTTGTTCCAGATTTCTGATTGTTTCAGTAACATATTTTTTTCTTTCATCGCTGCTTAACAGATCTGATTTTGAAGTAAGAATACAAAAATCGGGAACAGGATATCCAGTTTGGATAAGTTTGAGTAACATCGTACCTTTATGACTTATCAATTCTTCCGTATAATCTTTCTTGCTAATAGACGGTATGACATATTCATTCTCATAAAAAGATAATTTACTCAGATATTTTTTAATAT
>Ga0208771_1000689_pt1 | contig 19820 bp, 12 predicted proteins | sample AntAceMetag02UKX_FD_184775 | JGI IMG/M metagenome (GOLD analysis project Ga0208771, IMG submission 184775) | Saline lake microbial communities from Ace Lake, Antarctica - Antarctic Ace Lake Metagenome 02UKX (SPAdes) (version 2) | ecosystem: Environmental > Aquatic > Non-marine Saline and...
GGGATGAAATAACGTTGAGATTGAATGGCGGGGCTATTTTCTCCGACATATATGAGAGGATATTTCCGGGAATGATATCGTCTGACGAATGGCAGGAAGTGAGGTCGCGGTTCTATATGTAAACTAATTTTCCTGCCGCAGGAAAATTAGTGTACATATAGAGTCCTCACGCCGGGGGAGTTACTTTACATTCAGGAATTTTGAGCGATACGCACTGATCAATCAGATCAGCGGTGAAGAACTGATTAAAGCCTGAAGCGAGGAGGGAAGGGCAATCCAGCCGGTTACTTAATAACTTTGCTCCGTCCCCTACTTTTTTGATCTCACTCGTCCGGGACTCCCAGACGGCTGGCTTTGAATTTATTTAGCCCAAAGCTGCGCTCTGCCCCCGATTCATTCAATTCTCAGTGGTCTAAACATGGCAAAAAAGTACCAAATTCGTGCTCAACTGTCCAGAATCGAGGTGACCCTGTTTTTTTTCTTATCTATCATTAGTAGAGGGTTGCCTCCTGATTATTCTGAGTCGATTTTTCATCTGCGCCAGAGAATAGCTCCTCAATTTCAAATAGATCATGTGTCATGCGCTGGACACCTATGCCGTATTCCATCATCACTGTGACAAGTTGTTCCCCATTCATGAGGGCCACCGGTATTTTATCGTATTGGATCGCCTCCTCAATTGCTCCTTTGCTGAAATCGCTGGTAGTAATGATCAATCCTTGTTCATGAGCACCGAGACTGCCACGCACCTGCTGAATCGTGGGACGCTGGATATTGCCTTTCCAACGTTTTACTTGAACAGCCATTTTTATTCTGACAACATCACTGATTAATAGTGTTCCCCGAACATCAATGCCGCCATCACCACCAAATTGTGTTACTTCAATACTTTCAAATCCCATTTCAGCCAACAACTGCCCCACAAGTTCTTCAAACTGTGCCGGAGTTAACACCATTAGTCGAGCCAGAAGCTTTTTCCGAACTTCTCGATTGTGCTTGGAAATCTGATATGGAAGCCCGATTCCCATCCACTTTGTAAGGCTATAACAACCGGGAGAGGTGCGTAGAAACCGGCCAGGCTCACCTCTAACTCTGGCCCGTTTTAGTTCGGTAACCAACTGGGCGTTCATGGTTGCTTCCGGAGTTTTTCCGCTAGTAATTAGCCACCCCATCTCTATTGCTTTTTTCGTAATATTCCGATAATGCATCGAGTTACGGTTTGCAAACTGATCAAGAACCTTTTCGGCGGCATTCAAGAATGAGAGACTTTTTACAGATGGAGTCTTCTGTCTATCATCAGTATCAGTTATCTGCTGAAGATTCCGTAACGCAAAAGTCTGTGGAGAAACCTTAACAAATAATGATTTATTGCCATTCTTTTTGATATCGGAATATAGACACGCACTAACAGTAGCCATTGGTGTTTTCCCTTTTGAAGCCCACAAACCCTCCTCAATAATTTTTATGGCAATATCCTTTGTATGAAGTGGACTGCCGGCTTCCTTCAAAACAAGTCTGGCTGCATCTCGGATGTTCATCAAATAGACATCTCCTTATAAATTATTTCTGCTGGCTCAATCATAAGTTCGGTTGCCTCTTTTTAAAATCAGACGGATATCCAGATTGTTTCGGGAAAATAACTGGAGCAAACCTTGAATAGCTACTGACTTAATCCAATTGCAGTTTCAATTGATTCTTATAATAGAGCGAATTTTCGGGTTCCGGATCCAGTGATGGTTTTTCATTGGTTAAAGAAATTTGCCATTGCCACGCAGGGATGAACACCTTCCCTATTGTCATTCCTTTGGTTGTTATCTCAAGAAGCAACGTCTTGTTTTTAGCCAGCAGTTTAATAACGGGCAGGAGTTTAGAATACTTCAACCTGCATGAGCCCGGTTTTTCTACTTCAGCCGGAATCCCCGCGCTCATCATATTAGCAGTAAATACAGCTTCGCCATCTTTCGCGTCTATCTGCATGAATTGACTACGCTTTCCGACTCCTTTTTGCGGAGACTTAACTACCTCACGAAGTACTCTGACTGCTTCTTTGGGATTAATGGCAAATTTCATCGGGATGTGATTCACTTTCTAAATATTTATTATTTTTGATTGATAATGAGAAAGTATAATCCTGAATAATTAAGGGACTTACTTTTGCTTTCTTCAGGCTTTTCTTCATTCTCTCGTTGGCGGTTATCATTATTTCGTTCTTCTATTATTTCCCTTTGAGTTATTGCGTTATTTTTTAAAATTTTAATAAATATATTAATATCGTCGGGGCAGTTAATCTTCCTTCCAATTGTACAACCGATTACCTTTTCATAAAATAAACCCCATCGAAGTGCAGACTTAATACAACAATAGTGTGTTTGTATCCTTTTTCTATAATTGTCATACCACGCTCTATATTTATGAACTCTACCATCTTGTTCCGGTCTCCAAAAAAGGCAATGATGCAGCGATAAATATTTCCAGTCCTTGTTAATAAATGTTGGTAAGCAATAATAAATATCGGGAGTAGATTGGATAGTTTCAAACTGACCGGATTTACTATTGAACTTCCAATGTAAATTTGAAAAATCTATCGCTCCTTTTTTGGAGGACATATGGGGACGTTTGAATTGCAGTCCCACCAATTTACTGTTTATCGCAACAAACTCATCAGCAGGATACTGGGGTTCTAATTTTGGAGATACCGCGAATATAGAAACCTGTTTATTTATCGCACGGAAATATTGTTCGATCTGTTCTACAATCCAACCTTCATATTCCCTTTCTAAGGGGATGCCAAATTTTGGTTTTAATATATCCAGCATTTCTGAATCTCCCCGATCAATCTTTTACGTCATCCCCAGTGCTTTCATGGCGGCGGTGAGGGGATCGCCGTAGAAGATTGGATCGACGCGCTCGACGATGTCACCAGATACTTCAAGGAAGTTCCGTTTGTTCTGGAGCGGGATAAGGGCTCGCCTGGCCCCGTTATCCATCCCCATCTGGAGCGGCTCGACGAGAGACCTCACCGCTTTGATATTCCCCTGAATACTCAAATCGCCGAGAATAAGCATGGCCGGCTGAACCGAAGATTTTTTAATCGCGGAATAAATAGCCACTACCAATGCGATCCCCGGCTCGCAGGAGACATGATTTGCCAGAAGATCGATCGCCTCCACATGAAAATCAGTCGTACTGAATATCCTCCCTATTCCCATCTCTACTTTATGGCCGTTGATATATGAGAAGGCCCGCTTGATCGACTCTTTCATGGCTGAATCAAGATTCCCCGACATCTTGAGCTTGCCTGTGCCTATAGCACATCCGACCTCGATGCGATAGAGGCCCACTTTGCCCTGATCGTCCACCGTGGAGGTGTAGACCGAACCGGGAGCGAGAGGATCGGTGGAGATCATGTCGCGGCCTCCCTCCTCCGGTACTCCGACGTAACGCTCCTCCCTGGTCTCATTATCAATGTAAGAAAATGAGGTCTTATAATATTCAAACGATCCCATCTTCTTCAGTTGCTCCTTGACCCGGCGGCGTCCCTCCAGGGCTATCTCTACCAGCTCGGTCATCTCCTCTTTAGAGACCTCACCATGCGGATAAAGAAGCTTGATCAGGCCGGAGACAGTCTTTCTGATCGCCTTCACATCGCGGGCATTCAGATGCGCCCCCAGTGAGAAATAATGGTCGATCATTTCCGTATAATTATGCTTACGGAGTTCCCTTAGAGCTTCCGCCAGATAATCCACTACAAAGCCGTAGTGATCGGTAAAGAACTCGATCCGCATCTTGGGAATATCCCAGCCGGGAAGATAAAAATGCAGACGGTCGAGAAAGGCCATGTCCTCCCTTATAATATCCGGGAGTGGTATAAAAAGATGAGATGAACGGACCATGACCTCAACCGGCTGGTTGGTATTCCCGAAAAGAGCGATGGATGCTTTACCGGAGAGAGCGTCTTTTCCCCGGGCAAACATGCCCGATTCACAATAGGTCTTGAGGGTGGTGACAACCTCTTTCTTCATATGCTGGAGATCGCCGACCTCGTCGAAGCCGATCGCGTCCCAGAGGCCCACCAACCCCATCCTGCTGGTTGCCAGATTGAAGAAGAGGTTGGCTACGGTTGTCGGACCGGTGAGAAGAATGACATACGGGCTGATCTCCTGGAAATAATATGACTTGCCGGTACCCCGCGGGCCGAGTTCAATCAGGTTGTAGTTCTGTTCGCAGAGAGGAAGGAGGCGGCAGAGCAGCAGCAGTTTGACCCGGCGCTCGAAATAGGAGGGCTCCAGTCCCACGCCCCGGAGGAGAAAATCGATCCACTCGTCGGTACTGAACGCTCTCCGCCCGGCCAGGTATTCATCGAGATCGAAATTGGCCAACTGAATCGGGTTGAGTTCCTGGATCCAGAACGGGCTCCGCTTTCCCTTCTGCTCTTCGTCAAACTGATGGATAAGCTTGACCTCAGCCCAGATACCTCCCATCAACAAACGGTCATATCCCCGGATGAACCGCTCGGGGATGTGAACGTGCTTATGCCCGAAGTTGAGAAGTTGAGCCCAGTACTTATCATCCTCAGAGAGATATCGTACCGAGATCTTGTCGATGAGCGTGTACTTGCCCTTCTCCTTTACTTTCGATTGAACTCTGTTGGCCTCGTCCGGTCGGACGCAGTTCTCCGCGATGATCGTATTGACCACCCGGAGACCGGCTTCGATCGCCGCGAGATCGTCAGTGGCGCAGTATTTGCCGAGGAGGTATTCAAGCACGAAGACCGGGATATTGGCCCCGGCCTTCACTTTTCGGACCAAATCCTTCCTGACGACCTTTCCGGCGAACACGCTGGAAGCTTTTTTATCAAGCGCAGGCATAATATATCTCCACGGATTATATTTGTTTTATATTGATAGGCTCACCGGAAGCTTCTTAACACTTCCCAACTTGACCAGGGAACTTGCGTCCAATGCCTGGATAGAAACATCTGTCACTCCTTCCGGTTCGGTCAGCATGATTGTTATGGGGTTCGGTCTGTCTCTTTCAAGATTGATCTCACCGGTGCTCTCCTCGAAACCGTAAGCGGCCATGGCCGGGCGCCCTACCTCCTTCCGGCCGGCCTTTACCATAATCTTCACCCGGATCGAATCTGATCCGAAGAACCCCTCCTGGATATACGTCGCGGTGACCGAGAAGAACCTCGTGGTCACTTCCGGCCGGGCGGGCTCCAGTTTCACCGCTGCCGTGTCGAGCTCCTCGGACTTTATCTCCTTTGTCTTCAATACCACTACCGGGACAATCATCTCCTGGCAAGAGATTCCCCCATGCATATAGGTCAATGAACCTCCCGCTTTGAAGCAGGCCAGGGACCGGGGAAAGGTATACTCCAGAGCACCGCCAAGACCGATTTGGCCGGCACCCAGCCGGATATATCCTTCGCCGGCTTGCCCTCCCCGGCCAATCCATACCCGTCGGTGAAGTTCTATCGTCTCACCCCCGGGAGGATCCATCTTCATTCCCCCTTCCATGGCATCGCCGAAGAGATGGCCATGATCGGCCGCGATTACGATATCGGTTACACCCAGACCGGCCAGGCGGCGAACACACTTTCGGAGCTTGTCAATCACCTCATCCATATAGCCGCGTACTTCCACATCCCCGTCGGCCGATTCTCCCCAGATATCAATCTCCTGGGATGTCACCAGGATAAAATCAGAGTTTTTTATCTCCTCCCGCTTCTGCCGGGTGGGCTTTTGCAGTTCCTTCAACTTACAGACCGCCGGCTTGATGCCCAGTTTATCTTTCAGGTAAGCAATCCGGGCCGATCGGTCAGCAAGTGGCACATCCCCGATGGAGACCATTAACTTCCCACCTTTTCCCGGATCAGCTCTCAGCCCATTCTCAGCACCGGGAAGGAGCGCCGCCATCCCTACAGCCGTGATGCCCGGCAGTTGTCCAACCGCCGGTAAAACTTCAACCTCGAAATCTCCCGAAAGTCCTTCAGACAGTTCTATCCCCATTTCATAACGGAGACTATCGACCATAATATAAGCAGTCTTTCCGGAACTTTCCATGAGAGGGGATATCTGCCGGGAGAAGGTCAGAATCTGTAATGGAATGTCATTCGGATGGAGTCTATACCGTTCTGCCGCGAAGGTCAGCGCCTCGGCGCAGAGACGAACCGTTTCCGCGTATGCCTTCCGGCATTTAACCATCACCTTCTCGAGCCCTTCATGCTCCCGCCCGGGGTAAAGATCGAAATTTTCATACTGCCGCTCTAAATGCCGGTATTCAGTATCGAGGAGAGCCCATGGATCATCCCCTCCGGTATAGCCGATAAATAGATCAGACAGGTTCCCGCTTCCAGCCTTTAATTCTTTCCGGATTCGGCCGCTACGTAGCAACAGCCCCGCCGCTAATTCCAGCAGAGCCCAGCATAGGCCGTTGACCGGATATTCAATTGACCAGAAGGAACTTTTTCGACCAGTCGCCAGATCACCGGATGATTCAACCTTCCCATCGATTATTAAGCTTTCAGCGTAGATCTGGAGTAACCGCTCTATGACAGGGAATGTTTCGATAGATCCCAATAACTCCGCGGCCATCTTCACCGAGGGAAGATGAAGTTCCATCTCAACCTCCTCAGCGGAAATTTTATAGGCATCCCGGAGATCTTTCCGGTCTCTCCAGAACTGAGCCAGTTCCTTTACCTTTTCTCGGTGAACGTCCTCGGAGGGGATCGGAATCTCCCGCAGGGCTTCCGGGAAATCACTTCCGGGAAACTGAAGGATCAGATCCGCGGCCAGAAGCTCTTTTCGGGCCAGGGTTCGCAGGGTTGCGGGGTTTTTTACTGTCTCCAGCGTCAGGCCAGCGGCAGCCTCAAATAACGTTCTCAACTCTTCCAAAGCCTGTTTCTCGGTGATCAGGCCATCCTTATCCGCGGAGGCGAGAAATTGAAGCATGATCTCATCGGTATTGGTCGTATCATAGATCAGGGTTAATGTCTGGAAGTTATCCGGAGTTTTTATCTTATCGAGGTCGTCCAGCTTATAGACTCCTTCGTCAACTTTCCGTGCGATCTGGTTGAGCTGGTCGGGAGAGATCGTCTTAAAGACCTGTTCGGCGATCCCGCGGAGACGGGTATTACAGGCGGGTTCAGTGGAGCCCGGCTCGAGGATTGCTCCCGCGCAGTCGGCCTCGATCAGGGCGTAATCGGTCTCCCTTCTCTCAATGGGGAGATAAACCAGCAAACGCGCCGGTACGCCGCAGTCATGTTTCGGCGTACCATCCTCTCCCACAAACTCAAGATACGGCTCCAGTTCTCGTTTTAATCGGATAAAACTGCCATCAAAGCGGAGGACGGCGAGGCCGGACTTCTCAAGCTTCTCCACGACCGGGCCGTAATCGGAAGCCGGGTCATACCAGACCACGATCCCATCTTCTTTAACACGATTTTTAACCAGTAAAATTATATAATCGGTTGCTTTACCCATTGATTATGTCGTCCCGGTATAAAATGGTTAATACAGTTGATCATTTACCACTATTCTTTTCCATCTCATCTGATATTATGCCCAGCTTTCTTAAGAATGAGTTCACCTGCTCAAACGCGTCGCGCCGGAGTAACTCGCGTTCCGCCGGATCGGTCTCAGCCTCAAAATCCGCCAGGAATCCCGGGCCAATGTGTTGAGGAGAAGCGAATTTTTCAGCGATCTTTTCCAGACCTTCCCGGACCAGACGGTTCGATGCGTGCGGGATAAATTTATCGACCAACCCGTCAATTCCTCCCGGATAATTTTTCAGGATAAAATAAATATCATAGGCATCTTTTTCTTTCTCCCGGTCGGCAAGTGCCATACCTTTCATTACCAGGAAAGAAACGACCCCGGCGACTTTAATCCGGACAGAATCCTGAGATCCATCCGGGCGAATTCCACTGATTAAAATTTCCTCCCCGTCCTCGATCGAGAAGACGAGATCACAACCCCTCGCCTTCCGGGCCCTAACATCCTGGATCTTCTGGTGTCTCCTGCCTCGGCCGGTTCCTTCATATTCCCCCGCCAGCAGATCAACCTCGACTTTTATCGTCTCCCCATCGCGCGAAACTTCCCTATAGAAAATAAAGGGCTGATCATTGTCCTGACGGTAACCCCGCTTCTCCAGTTTCCGGCGGATCATCTCATAACCAGGCTCTTGAATAATCTTATGATCAAGGGCTATATCCACATCAGTGCTTCCCACATGTTGTTCCTTTGCTTCCGGTAAAATCAGGGGTGGAACCCACCCTCCGACTATAGCGATGCTATCTCTATATTCCCCGAGTATGTGTGCTAATTCGAGCATGACGGAACGCGCGGCTTCAACCATCTTCTTATTGTAATTTTGTCGAGTTACCATGCCGGTTCAATTACCTGCTTGAAGACCATATCCGCCGCCTCGCGCCCCCGGGCTTTTAATTCATAAAGGTCTAGGAAGACCTGAATCGGTGAAGCGATCTTCATCCCATTAACTTCCGTGGCCCCATAAAAAATCCCCTCATCCAGGGGGAGCGCGAGGACTACATTCGCTCCACTCTCCACACGTTTGAAATCGGCATAGCCGGCCACGTCGTTCACCCTCCCGGATAAATACGCTGTTATCCGCTTATACCGGACCGCCGGCGCTATTCGTGCCGCGGCGGAAAAGGCGGTCAGGGCGTATCCAACATTTATCTTGCCGCATACTTCAGCAATCTTATTTTCGGCTTCTTCCGGACTTTCCAGAGTGTAAAATTTAAAAGTTTGATTTCTTTCAAATGAATAATTTTTCGCCCAATCCATGAGAAGCGATTCCGGGTCGGATAGCCTGAAACCACGCGATCCTTCTTTTATCCATTCCCGATCTTTCAACCCCTTTTTAACGTTAGCAACCTGCCCCAGACTGACTCCCGCTTCATCACTGAGCTCTTGAAATTTCCAATATCTTGCAGGGTCCATCAATAATACCCGCACTACCCGGGAAGATTTAGGCTGGTATATCGACCGAAGCGCTCTGGTTGATATGTAAGGGTTTTTCCTTCCCTCCCGGCTGATGAAGATCGAGTCGAACGATAAATAGGCGTTACCCGCCAGGTCCAGATATCCTACATCACCCTCTTTGCAGATATTCGCCGATGTTTCAGAGATATAGGAAGCCATAAAAACGGGGTATGCACCGGAGTAACGGGAATCTTCTTTTAAGCGCAGGAACTGGTTGACGACCTCTCGGGCAAAGCGTGGTTGACCGGATGACTTTACCTCTACCAATAAATTCAGCCTGCGTTCGCTTGTATTCAAAGAGACGAAGAAATCAATCAACCCCTCTTCTTCTCCCTCCTGACGGGTGATCTCAACATTTTTAATGAAAGGAATCTCGCCAAAAACGTCTTCCAACATTTGCCTGGATTTTTCTTCTATTTCATTAATTTTCATTCTATAACCCCTTTTCAACGTTTGCTGAAAAGAACATATACAGTGAAAACGATCCCGTCAAATAGAAATTTTCATTAATTAAGCCATTTTCAGCAAATGCTGAAAATGGCTGTTACAGTAAATATTTGTAAATCTTCGCGCCAGCCGCCCCTATGGGTAGGATTTATGGTCTGTTAGCCCCCAATTCATCCCTCATACAAACTCTCTAACCCATGGGCGATGGCGTAGGATTTGTTTTTTATGCACTTCTCCTTAACCCGCTCCGGCCAGTGGTCCATTGCCTGGTAGGACCAGTCCCAGTCGCCCTTTTCAAGTTTCTTCCAGGCATTTTTTGGCTCGGTCTGCCAGGATGGCATCAATTCCCAGAGGGGCGCCAGGTTGATCAGAACTCCGTCATCGATGTGGTGTTTGTACCCTTTATCCGTAACCTTCTTGATAAGCTTGGCGAACTCGGTTACATCGTCCAGCACATCCGAGAGATCACTGATTTCCTTTTCCATCTGGCGCAGTTCACGTCCTTCGACCGAGGCACTCTTGCTTTTCAAGTCTTCCAGTTGGGATTCCAGGAGCCGTATCTTCGGCTCCACATATTCAGTCCTGATCCGGAAGAGCGTGTCCTTTGTCATCCGCTCGTGAAAGACCCAGACTCCATACTTCTTCTTCGGGGACTGGAAAAGCCAGTAAACCGGGCGTTTGCGGTAAAGCTGAATGTGTTCCTTGAAGAAGTTTTTATCAAGATAGTTCTGGAGGCGTTCTTCAGGAGGGCCATCCTTGCCAATCGCAGCTCGGACCGCGTTCGCGGCTTCAGTGGCTCCCAGCATGACAGTCAGACATTCAAACGTCCGGGCTGGAAGGTCGTCGGGGTGCCCCTCGTCCATCACCATAATTCCGTCGGGATCGACCAGGGCCTGGAGATTGATGTTAATTCCATCGGAGAAGTTGCCTCTCCCAAGAGCCCCTTCAACTCCGGGTTGAAAACGACCGATAGCTATGCCCACTGCATAACTAAGCCATTTCCTGGCTATATCTTCCAATATGAACGAGACTTTCCCTCCAACTTCTTCTTCGTTACCATTTATTTTTAACCCTCCGACACCGTTATCATCATCAGATTCAAACATGGAAGCATCACATTCTAGTTCAATAATATATATATCTTTTTCAGAGAGTCCATATAAACCATAAATCTCGGCATTGATTTTAGTTTCTAAATCCTCAAGTTGATGTTGTCTTTCTATATTAGCCTGGCCTTTTCCGATCCATTCTGATGGAGATATAAAGTCATAGGTAGTTTCTATTTCAGCACATTCATCCTGCGCAATTCGGATAGCTTCTTCTACGCAAGTATCCAATTGATCAGATGAATTAGAAGGTATGGGAATTCGTTTAATGTCTCCTGCTTGAATATTTATTGTTGGATTTAATAGATAAAGCAATTGATTAACGATCGTTGAATTGAGAGCACCCAAAATTAGCATGAATTCTTTTTTCGGAAAGAGTGATGAACCTCCAGCATCAAAAATAAAACCGCCGGGAGAGAGACGAGCACTAAATCCTCCTGATGTTACTGCAGAATATGTAATACCACGTCGGAAATAAAACTGGCGACTAGGGAGCTTATTACCGCACTCTGCAAGTATTTTATAATGAACCTCGTCAAAAGCTATCACCCATTCTTGATTGCCATACCATTTTCGATAAGACCCACCTTTCATGTAAGGAACCCATTTTTTTTTAGAAGCGTATGCATGCTCACAGTTTTCACAAAACCGCTTCATATTATTTATGCTTATTTCCCACCAATATCGAGCAAAACGGAATCTGTCTCCACCATGCATTCCAGCTCTTGGATTGGCAATGTCTTCTATAGATCTATATATTTGAAAAAGTCTCCTTAGCGAAAAATTTAACCAATAGATCAATGGACTTCCCGGAATCACGTCGAAGTCGCTCTGCTTGAAGCGATAGACAATCGGATCTTCTTCGCCGGCTTTCAGCTTTGCCACCGCTACCTCAAACCTACGGCGCTTACTCTCGGCATCCGGCTCCTTGACCAGGCGGAAGTAGGTGCCCATAGACTCAGATCGAATATCGCAATCCGTCTCCTTTCGGATGACGAACATCGTCGTATTTACTTTTTCGCCAGAGATAGTATCGAAAGCTCGCGACCCTAAATGCCCCATCGTTTCAATCCGATGGGAATCAATCAACTGTTTCCTTAATTTCTCATATGATGAAATGAACATGAATGATTGCTGGGTGATCATCCCCAGAAATCCATTTTTATCTAATAGTTCCGAGCATCTTTCTATAAAAGCGGCATACAGATCACCTTTACTGACCGGATAACTACCCTTTAATAAATCCCTCAGGACGGAATTCATGTTACGGCATGACAGATAGGGAGGATTCGTTACTACCACATCGTATTTTTTAGAGACTACATCCAGATGCCGTAATCCCTTCCGGACCTCGCCGGCAAAGAATCCCTCTTCTCCATGACTGGACGCGAAGTGATCCAGCGCTTGTTTGATCTGGATTTCGAGGATATCCCAGAACTCCGCCTGACCGGCCTCATCCTCAAACTGGGCTTCCGGCCAACCTGGAAACTCGGCCTGCAGTGCTCCCTGCCAGCCGGGCAAAGATAGCTGTCTCCCCTTTCGTTCATAATTATCCTTTTCTTCAGCTATCAGCATTCCAATCTCCTCTTCCAGACGGAGGAGTGATCCCAGTTGTTCAGAATTCCGCAGGCTCTCCTGCAGGGCTGCAAGAATCCGCTTATACACGGGACGGTCTAATTTCGCTTCCTCAATGAACTTATCCATTCTCTCCCCGCCCAGCATGTGAACATCCGCGCAGGCCAGCATGCTTTCCCTAATCTCAGCTTCGGGATTGAGAGACTTGGCTTTAAGATACAACGTGAATGAAGAGAGTTGAACGGCACGGAGATCAAGATCGATGCCGGCGATATTGATGGCAATAATTGAAGCCGGAATATCTTCTTCACGTTCCACCGACGGTGTTTCCGGCCAGCCTTCACTCCCGGCCTTTTCAAGTTCTTCCCGGTACATCTCTACAAAGAGATCAAACGCCATCAGACCAAAGTGCATCGAGCCGCAAGCGGGATCAAGAAGACATATCTCTTTGACCAGCTTCTGTTGTATTGAACGCGGGCCTTCGAGAGGCACAAGGTATTCGAGTTTATCTGCGAGAGAAGAGTCGGGATGCATATCAAGCCAGAGACGGCCCAAAGTGTTCTCGACCAGGTAACGCACAATCCAGCGGGGGGTAAACAGCTCTGTTGCCGGCGGGATATCTTCATGCCTAATTTTCTTCTTTTGCTTGAAAACCCGGTCAAAAACAGCGTTCTTCTCCTCCTCATTGAAAAACTGATAAATCCACCCGATTGTCTCCTCATTCCCCAGCTGCCAGGCTTCTTCCAGTTCGGGTGAGTTCATCATCTCGATGATCTCTGCCAAAGCGCGGGGCCGGGGAAAGAGACGGCTGGGGAGTGTCTCCGGATCGAAGAGGACGCGGATCTCCTTTGCCAATTCTCCGCACTGCCAGAGGATGAAATGCCGGTATGCCTCCTGCCTCGGTCCTTCTCCCAGGTTATTCTGAGGGAGGTCTCCCGCCTCATACTTCTTAAGATCATCCACGTTCTCTTCCTCAGTCAGCCAGAGCTTGAAGGCGTTTGAATCTTCGGGCTTTGATATTACTCTCCGGAGAAGTTTTCTCGTCTCCATCATCCGGAAGGCCACCAACCGGTTGAGCCAGGTGAAAGACGCTTCCCGGAGGAGTTTCTTGCGGGAATCGAACGTGGGCAGGCCGGCGGCAGCCTCATCGACCATGAACTGCTCAAGGCGTCCGCGGGTTTCTTTCGCCTCAGAAAGATTTTGAACCGCGGGGTACTTGTCGGCTGTGGCGAACGCCCCATCCGGGAGCAGGCCATAGACACCTTCCAGTTGGTCACCTACCTCTTTCTCCAGAAGATGCCGGGCCGCGAGTGAAAAAACTCGGAGCGCGGAGACTGTTTTTTCGTTCATGCACTCTCCTTTATCTGTTCAGTTAGGTGTAAAACTGCTTTCTGAGCTTCTGCCTGCTCTTCCTGGGCCTTCAGTTCCGACTCCAGCAAGCCTATGGCTTCATCCATAATCTCATTGGCGGCGACAACCAGTGTTTTTGCCGCCTGGGCATGCTGGGTCGCCCAGGCAAGTGCTATGGGGCGGAGGCCATGGCCGTCCGTCCCCTCCCCTTCTTCCGGCCGGTCAGCTCTATGCGCGATCTGGTTTCGCCTTTTGATGAGACTGGCAATATTCCTTTTAAACGCTTTTCCTGGTTCACCTGTCTTGCTCTCTACCTTCTCCCAGAAGTTTCGTATCGTCATTATCTTAACGATCTCGTCTATCGATTCCACCGAGTAAAGGGTCCCACGTCTGTATTTGTTCAGGATAATCTGTTTCAGGCGAAGATCAGGATCGTCCCATTGTTGGATGGACATGTATTCGTCAAGCGTTAGAGTTATCTCCTTGAGAGAAGAATCAGCCCCTCTTTTTCTCACTTTAACGATGGTGAGAACACTTTCCCGGAGTGAGTCCCAGAAGAATGACTCCAGAGCCGTGCAAGCGACTATGATTGTCTGCCTCAGAAGGGAATCAAGCCCTCCTGCCATCGTCAGACCCGGGGGGATGGGATTAGCCGCCCGGGCGCAGATCAACAAACGGTCGTTCTTGGCATGCTGGAACTCGGTGTTTTCCGCAAAGCCAAGATGAGAACAGAGGGCCAGATGGAGGTCCTCGGAGAGAGTCGTCCGCTCCAGACCGTTAAAAAGCTGATACAGCTGGAAGAGGCTTTCCGCTACCGCGAAATTCTGCTGAAAATGAGTGAATGATTGCATGGCTCTACTCCAGTATTACTGTTACACCTTGAGCAATCAACTTTAAGAGATGATCGCGCAGTTCCTGTAAGGCATCCTCAACATCCTCCTCGGTCTCAAGCCGGCCGGACAGTACCTGGGAGACCCGTACCCGTTCTATCTCCACCTCCGGGGCGGCCAGTCCCTGGACATCACGGATGACCTGATCCTGGAGCGCGTCAACAATGGAGGCGTCAGTCTCAAGCTGATCTATTACCGAACGGCAATTAGCACAGGCAAGGGCTTCAGGGGATAGTTCAACTTCCGGGCAGGCTCGATCGGAGAGCGGCTTAAGAATGTCCTCTTTTTGAGAATCCGGAATCTCCTTATCCAGGGAGACTTCCGACCATTCGGGGATCCCCTTTACTCCTTCCAGTGCCTTAGCGTAGAGTTCAGTTCTCTTATTGTGTTTGTCGCGATAAAGTTCATCGTATTTTGTCGATATGCTCTGAGACGCCTGGCGGATGGATTCGAGCCGGATATAAAAATCTTCCGCCTTTATTGCCTCTGAAAGCAAGACTGCCTGCTCCTTTAATCCATCATCTATCTGCCGCGATTCGAGAAGCGGCCATTTTTCTTCAAGTACCTTGCGCGATTTTCTGAGGAATTCCACATTCTCATCCGTCACCGCCGCCTTCAGGCTATCAACCTGCTCCCTCGCTTTACCATAGCTCTTTCCCTCGCCGGCCAGAGTTCTCACACAGTCATCGGGGGCTTGTTCAAGTATGCCCTGTATGGTCAGGAGGTGGCCGGTGATGAAATCAGTGCCCGGCATCTTCAAAGCCTTCATCCGTTCCGCCAGCGGCAGTACTTCCTCCCGATCCCGGGCAGCTTCTTTCTGGAAGGCGGCGGCAATAGACCCTTCCTCAATATTTACTTCCTGCCCCGTGAGTTCTTCGTACTGCCGGGCCGCGGCGGCAAGTAATTTAAGATCAAGCCGTTCCCGGGGAGCGAAAGACGCTCCCCGAAAAGAAGGGGTATTGGTGAATGGCTTGCGGCCGGCGGGATCATGGTGGTTGCGGTACTTCCTTCCCTGATGGGTAACTTCGATTGCCCCCCCCCGGAGAAGTACCGCCAACGCCAGCCGGAGCACATCCCGGTCCCAGCCATAACCAACCCCCTGAAAATAGACCTCGAGGTTCTTGCCGGTAACCTTGTTCCCGTAAGAGTGCTCCCTGGTCATATAGTCGAGAACCTCTTTGCAGATCTCCGCGCCCACATTGGGGACAAACTTATTCCCCTGCTTGAGAACTAGGGAAAGGCCGTTTTCCCCATCATAGAAGATCGGGGGAAGCCCATTCAAATTAGCGGCAGTAAGGAATTTCTCCGGCTCGTCCCCCTTGATCGATCGGACACCAAGTTCAAGTTTGGGATATATATCCGGGATAACAACATCCAGCATCTTATGGATAACCTCACCGATATCGTCTCCCAGGGCGGAGCCGTCCCTCTGCACTCCCCGAAAAAATCCTGAACCGGCCGCGAGGGCTTCGGCAACTTTAGCGCGAAACTTCCTCTGAAGTGTGTCTCTGCGCACCTTTTCTTCGGATAGGCAGGAACTCTCTTCCGAGGTGAGCTGTCCATGGGAGGCGAGACGTTCGTGATCTGAGATCATGATCTGGGACCGGTAGAGTTCATTTATCAGCCCGTGGATTTCATCACCCATCGTTGTAACCCAGAAGACCTCATCCGGCTTAGTATTGCTGCTTTCCCGGGCTTCCTTGCCGCGTTCCGTGAAAGCATCGCCATCATCCGCCAGGAGAATATTCAGGAGAATCTCTCCATCGGCTTCTATCTTCTCTCCCTCTACCGTAAGGGAACATCGGAAAGGGCGGAGATTTTTATACCGGTAATTGCGCACCTGGGGATCAGAAAATATTTCCCGGATTGTCTCCCGGATTATCCTGTGACGATCACGTTCCTTAGGGTCCAGTCCCTTGCGCTTGATATCCCAGTTCTTTTCCTGAACGGTGAGCAGTTTATAACCCTCCTCTGTATTACGAATGACCTGAGCATTCTCCAGAACCTGGAGCGCCTCCTTCACTTCAGCCTGGATTGATTCCGCGGTGACTGAGGGATGAAGGGCGACGGCGATATTATGAGGGGTCCGGGGCAGATCTTTAACGACCTCAAGGAGAGCTATCGCTTTTGCCGCTTTAACCGCCATCTCGCGGTGGGGCAGGTTATTAGGGATCGCGTCGATCTCCCGGCTCACCTCGCTGGAGAGGAGATTGCCGACTTCCAGCAACTCATAGACCTTGTCCAGAGTTACCAGCGTCCCAATGGGGGCATCCGCCAGCATTGTCCGGGGATTGATCATCATCTGCTGAGCCTGCTTGATGATGGTCCGGTTGCTCCCCCCGATATGCCTCTGCGCCCCTCTCCGAAGCCGCAGCCCGGAGACAATATTGATAGAAAGCTCTATCTGGTAGGGAAGATAGGGATAGAGTTGAATAAATGAATCCCGGGGGATATCCAGATCACGGCTGGTGCGCTCCAGAACACAGTATGATTTGAGACGCCCGATATTATCGTCATAGAGTTTGCCGAGAATATCACCGGCTTCTTTCTTCTTTGACAGAACCCGCCGGCCGGCTATCTCCGCGATATCGGTTGATTTGAGATCAAGTGAAATTCGGAAGCGATCCATCAACCGGGCCAGTTCAATCTTCTTTGAATCAAGGGCATCGACAACCTCGTTGAGCTTTTCCTGGGCGGTAACGATAATCCAGATCGGGGCTTTTGCCTTTTTTGACTTAATCCGATTATAGCTCTCCTTCCCTATCGCCTGGACAACTCCCTGCAAATCCAGCATCTTCTCTACACTGCGCGAAACATACTGACCGACCTCGTCAATAATGAAGATAAGTGTCTTCCCTTCCGCTCTCCGGCCAGCTAATTCAAAGCAGCGCTCGGAGAGTTTGTTCGCGTCAATATCTTCCCGCCCTTTCCCCAGAGATCTGGCATAGGAATCAGGAGAAGCATACGTCCCGGGATCCATCTCATGAAGAACCCGGCTGGCTTCGTTTATCGCCAGGCCAAGTTTGCGCCGCTTGATCCAGGGTTTATCGTAAATCTCTTCAAACCGGGTAATGAACTCATCAAGTTTACCGTCTCCTTCCAGAGTAATCTCGAGCAGAGCGAGATCAAAGTCCTCGGCGTAGCCAAGCTCTCTTAAGAGAGCCTTGTACATGATCTCGGTTATGCGCTCATTGGCGGTACGGACGCCCCGGTCCATCGAAACATCGAAGATCACGGCCCGGGTCGGAATGCGGGCATTGATATTGTCGATAAGATCGCAGATTTTCTTATCTCCCACGGTCTCTTTAAAGATATCGGAGGCTGATCTGTCTCCCACCATCTTTTCCGCCACGGTATAACCGAGAATCTTCGCGAAAGAGGATTTACCTGAACCGAAAAACCCTGAGATCCATATCCCGACCCCTTCACGGGGCTCCGATGGGGCTTCCGCTATTTCTTTATACACTTCCCTGAAATGTGTCTTTATCGAGTCGGTAACCACATACTCACTAAGCTCATTCAAAACCACCTGTTCGTTATGCTGATCAACCTTGATGACTTCTTCAATGGGGCGATCGATTGCCTTGAGAAATATTTCCCTGATCTTCTTCATGCATTTCCTCCGTATATCTTCATCCGGTAATTGTAAGTTCCAAGGGCGGCCCGGGCGGGGATGTTCATGAACCGCAGATCGGTACGGCCCTCCCCGGTGCCCGGATAAAAAAGGATGGTGGGGATCCGGACTCCCTCCTCGTGGAGCTGATCCAGCAGCAGCGAACAGCGGAAGAGAGCCGGCGCCAGTACCGCCGTTCTGACGAGAAAGACAACATCTTTCCCGGGGTCCATGCCTTCGAGTTTCTCTGTTATCTGGTTGGAGAGAGGCAGGAAATCCGGATCGCCGATGAGAGTATTGATCGTTCCCTGGGTCTTCTCTAATCCCTGAGCTTCCTCCATCGAGATGATCGCGTCCATTCCCTCGGTCTCATCGATTGCCTTCCAGAGCATATCGGCCAGGGAAAGGAGCGTAACACGTTTCCTATGGTTCTGCTTGAGACTGATCGCCAGAAGGCGGATTAATCTTCGGCATTCATACTCTTTCAGAGGATCATAACTGAAGATGGCAAACGGGAGATCATGATAGGCGCTGATCCGGATCGGATCGGTGACCAGATCTTTTTCTAATACTTTAAAATGCTTTTCCAGTGACGACATCGGCCATCTCCTCAAATGTAGCGGCATTGAACTCAATCCGGTGAATCCGACCGGCGGATTCATATCTAAGGTGCCCCTGCTGATGAGCGGCCAGGAAAAGGCGCTCGACAACGGGCGGGGTCATAAGAAATAGCTTCCAGTCGGGATGCTGGACCAACCGCTCACCGCTGGCACCCAGTTTGGAGAGAGCGAAGGCGATATAACTGAATGATTCTATGGGAAGATAGGCGGAATCGATCTCTTTTTTAGACTTACCCTTCAAAATTCCGAAGTCACGGAGGGCAGCCAGCAGTCCTCGGGCAACCTTGGTGGTGACCACATCCGACCATTCCTGATCGGTTTCAGAAAGAACCCTGGTGATCCATGTTTTCGTCTCATCAATACGGATTCTTTGATCGACACCCTGACTCCTGGGAAGTATCTCATCCTCCATAAACCGGTATATTAAAGGTTCGGCCCGGGCTGTTACCCAGTAATAAATAGGAGTGATAAGTTCCGAAGCAACATTCCGATCCTCAAGAGGACGAATAATCTTCCATGCCTTCGGCGGATCTCCTTTCACAAATCGAGGGATAAAAGTTCTTCTAAGAGTATCAACAGAACGAGATCGGGTCTCCTTCCCCAGAACATTTTCAGTTATAACCTTCTCTTGCTGGGGTTTGATATCGCTATCAGTCCAATTCCGGACCAGCAATCTCATATCATCCATTACTGCACCGGCTTTTTGGAGGCTGGAATTATAGGTATCTTTACTTAACTGATTATTCATTCCAACTAATTATAATTCTTAATTCATCAGGATGACGATTGTGATCTAAAGTGAAGTACTAAAAACTCGGATCAAGGTACTATAGCAAATAGGATGACCGGCGTCAGGTTTAAAATCCAAGTTTGAGGCTAAGATTTGGAATTTCCCTTGCCGGTTCGACATTAAGAATTTATTATCAAGTATCAAATAAGAAGTTACAAGTCGGTTGGGCTTGTTTTCTTCATACCGGGACCAGGGGACGTTTTTTGTTGGTCTGAAAGAAATAGCTGTTTATTAAACTTACATATGATCACGCGGGAATTCTTTCTTACATCTACCTTTGATGGGCCTTTCTATCCCGGCTTCCTGTCGGAACGGGGAGCGGCGGTAGGGCGGGAATCGGGTGGGATTCATACCTTGGTCCGGGATCTGGAGCTACATCTGGGGACCGGGGAACCGGCGGTTTCAGCCCTGGAGCGGGTGG
>Ga0208771_1000690_pt1 | contig 19789 bp, 21 predicted proteins | sample AntAceMetag02UKX_FD_184775 | JGI IMG/M metagenome (GOLD analysis project Ga0208771, IMG submission 184775) | Saline lake microbial communities from Ace Lake, Antarctica - Antarctic Ace Lake Metagenome 02UKX (SPAdes) (version 2) | ecosystem: Environmental > Aquatic > Non-marine Saline and...
AAATTATTGGCATAACCTATTGATTAGCTGCCAATTTAATTGAATTTTATATGTCTACATATAGGAATAAATTTCTATATATAGACATAAATTTCATTTTTTCCTGATAATAGGAAAAAAGTTTTCCTAAATATAGACATTTTTTGGTTGGGTCTTTATTATGCTTTTTCCTATATATAAACATTTTTGTATTTTTCATTTAATAATTCTATCATCTAAGCCTAATGCTATCACTTCCCTGTAGGGTAACTGCCAGTATTTTTTTTCATGGTGCCATTTTCCACCTGCTGCCCTGATCAATTTGCCGATTTTTACTTCTCCAAAATTTACTCTCAACCGAATTAGTTTATTGGCAGGTATCCTATTTAAATCCATTTCCCATGGTTCATTCTCGACAACTAACTCTACAGTTTTAATTTTTCTTTTATTTATTAAATCATATTTATATCGCACACAAACTAAATTGTCGCCATGTTTACGTATCCATTTTTTTGTGCCGGGTTGCCCGGCTAAAACTGTCTTATTGGTTATAACATTCATTCTATCTCCGATAGTATAAATTATCGATAGGTAAAATTAATCAACTCTATCAGCCATTTAAACCTTTGCTAAGAAAAGAGCATACTAATCATCGGCAGGGCTTTTTACGCCCAGTCCCCCTTTTTGTAAAATATGAGTATAAATTTGCGTCGTTTCTAAATTACTATGTCCAAGTAATTCCTGCACTGTTCTGATATCTTGTCCTCTTTGAATTAAATGAGTAGCAAAGGAATGACGAAATAGCCTGTGCTCGAAGAGTATATGGCAGGATCCATGTTTTGTAATACCAGTTTTCCGAATTGCTTGTTTGACCGCTTTTTGCAAAACAGTTTCATCGATATGGTGACGCCTCTTAACCCCGCTTCTCTGATCTATAGATATTTTTGATGCTGGAAATACATATTGCCAGCCAAACTCTTTGCTAACATTGGGATACTTTCTTTCTAATGCAAAAGGAATATAAACTGAGCCATAACCGTTTTTTATATCCTTTTGGTGTAACTTTTTAACTTTTTCAATTTGTTGTTTTAGCGGTTCAATTATTTTCTCAGCCAACATACTAATTCTATCTTTTTGACCTTTGCCATCTCTTATTGTGACTTGTTTATAAAAAAAATCAATATCTTTAATACGAAGCCTTAAACATTCTATGAGCCTTAATCCCGAGCCGTAAAGTAACATTGCCATTAACCAGTAATTTCCAGAGAGCTGATCCAAAATTCTATCTGTCTCGTTTTTTGTAAAAACCACTGGTTCTTTCTTCGGCTTTTTCGCCCAAACTAATTCTCCAAAATCGCCAAGCTCTATTTTAAGCACATGCTTATATAAAAAAACAATCGCACACAAAGCTTGATTCTGCGTTGAAGCAGCAACATTTTCTTTTACCGCCAAATGAGTCAAGAATTCATTGATCTCTTTTTCTCCCATCTCTTTGGGATGCCGTTTGTTGTGGAAAAGAATGTACCGCCTGATCCAATTTGTGTAAGATTGTTCGGTCCGTATGCTGTAGTGTTTTGTGCGAATTGCTGCCCTTACCTGGTCCAGCAATTTTGGTTTGTCTGTTGGAGAGTGTTGCTGCAGATCAGACATGAAGTTTTCTCCTTAAATAGGATAAAGGATTCGCATTTGTTGCGCATGTCGTCTCAAAGAATTACTTATAATATAAAATAATAAATCAAAATGTCAACAAAAATTATTAGTATTTAAAAAAAAATTGCATTTTAATAAAGGCTGAAATTATGGCGCAAACTAGATTCTCAGCGCGGCGAGCCGCAAAATTAAACACCGAAAAACACTGAATCTCGCTGAAAAAACCATTTAGAAAACAAAAAAATCAATTCGGTGAATTTCGGTGTTTTCAGTGTTCAACTAAAAATTCTTTTGCAAAAAAACGCTTGTATAGTTACCTTATATTTTTTATTAAATAAAGACTATGCCTGTATAGTTACCGTATTAAATTTAAAAAAGGGACTATGAAGACTTGACTGACAATACTATAAGCACATGTATAGACAAACGCAAAACGAAAATCACAAACAAAAATGCCAGCAACACGCCAAAAAAAAGGGTGATAAAATAACAGGTTTCGTTGGAGATAACAGTAAAAAAAGAAGAGAAATAATAACGGCAACAAAATAATTAGAGACTAAAAGAACTATTGGTGTTCCTTTATTCTCCTTATTGTATTTTAAAATGAGGGTAATGCTGGTAGAACAGAGAATAGTAAAGATGCGACGCGCTTATGCTTATAATAGTTGAACAAATTTGAAAATTAATAATTAAGCGCCATGTCTAAAGTGCGTCGCATCTCATTTGCGCTAACTTATTGAACGGATACCATTATTGTCATTGAAATCCCAACTCAATACAACAATAAAAAAATCTTTTAATTGTTTCCACCAAAAAGACCACGCTAAAAAAACAGCGGGCAAGCAGCGGACAGGTTGCCCTAAATCATTTTGCCAAATAATCGGAGTATAATTCATTTATTTCCTGTTAAAGTTTCAACCCAACATCTGGAGCAAGATCAAATTCCGACCGCAATCCTTGTTTGAGTTTCCGGTATCCCACCAGTGCGATTATCGCTGCATTGTCTGTACACAAAATCGGCTCGGGAATATAAATTTTAAGATTCTCTTTTTCAGCTATTTTTTGAAACGATTTTCTTAAATAACTATTACTGGCGACGCCACCTGCTAAAACGACATTTTTTATTTTCTTCTCTTTAGCAGCAGCAACGGTTTTTTTTATTAATACTTCAACCAGCGCTGCCTGAAAACTCGCTGCAATATCCGCAATATGTTTCTTTCGCTGCTGATCTGTTAAGCTTCTCAAGTAATATAATACAGCTGTTTTCAGCCCGCTGAAACTGAAATTGAAATCGTTTCTTTTTAGGAGCGCCCTGGGGAAATTAACATACTTTTCATCCCCATTTTTTGAAATTTTATCGATAACTGGCCCGCCCGGATACCCTAGTCCAAGCATTTTTGACACCTTGTCGAATGCTTCACCAGCTGCATCATCAAGAGTCTTCCCCAAAATTTCATACTTTCCAAAATCTTCGACTAATACTAATTGGCTGTGCCCGCCAGAAATTACCAGGGAAATAAAAGGTGGATTCATTTGGTCAGTTAAGTTTATTGCGAAGATATGTCCTTCAATATGGTTTACGCCGACGAAAGGAATTTTCAAAACAAATGCTAATGCTTTTGCTGTGTTAATTCCGACCAGCAGCGAACCAGCCAACCCCGGTCCATAAGTTACTGCAATTCCGCCCAAATCTTTTAGACCGAGTTTCGCATCAATTAATGATTTCTTTATAATTGGGAGAATTAAGCGAATGTGTTCACGAGAAGCTAATTCTGGCACCACGCCGCCATACTGTTGGTGAATTGTTTGTGAAGAGATTATGTTTGATAATAATTCATGAGGACGATAAACCGCTGCCGCTGTTTCATCGCAAGATGTTTCAATTCCTAATACAATCATAAAAAATTTACTTTGCTCATCTTTTCGTGTGTTTTCTTTCCACGACAATTTTAAAAAGCATCGGCTTAACATCCCGGTACCGAATTCCTGTAGGTGTAATAATATATGCAGGGTGTTTTTTTTCTTTTGACCCGATAACTTTTTTGTAATCAATGTATGCTGTAACATCGTTGTGAGTTACGTTCAATAATAAATCTGTTCCACCTTCAAGTATTAATGATAGTGTTGAAGGAATTACCGTTACTTTTGCATTAGGTGGAGTGTTAGTTACTTTAACTGGTATTTCAATGATTGGTTTTTCCATCAATTTCTGAATATTAGCAGACAGTTTCGCTTGGTTATTAGCTAAAGTTACATGCTTTTGGTCCGGCTTCATTAATTTGACTTTTTTTTCTAAATCTCTTTTAATATTTTCATAATTCTTTTGTTCGCTGAATACAGAAGCTATTAATTCTATTTCTGATTTTGGACCTATGATAATAGCAGAATCCGGATTAAGCATAATTTTTTCTACCATAGTGTAACCCGGAACTGTTACAATTTCGCATTGAGAAATAATTGGCACCTTTTTGGTGACTAATTTTGATATAACAATTTCAATATCTTTGTGGCTAACAATATTTAAAACATCAATGTTGCCTTTTCGCAGCATTCTGATATTGTTTTTATTCAAAGTTATTTTTGCAACACCATTTATATCAGCGACATCCATGTTATAAGAAACATCTCTTCGCAGCATTAGTGAAAACAATGTCCGTCCTTTACCCCAAAATGTCGTTTCCACATGTTTTGGTATGTTATTTAAAATTATGCGCTTTTCCCCCAGGTTTGCTATTCGCAAAGGTACATTGATAGAATACCTGTAATTATCTTCCGTCTTAACAAAAAACCAAACCAGAATTGCTAATGACAAAACTATAATTTTATATTTCAAGTTGGTTAATATCGATTTTTTAAATTTCATTTGCACCAAATTCTAAAATTAAAAAAGGGTAGTAGGAAATCTCCTTTTACCCTTTTTGTTTTTTAATGCTTTTCAAGCTGAATAAAACTTCTTTTAAATTACAATGGTTTTATTTATTTGATTGAGCAACCGCTCTCCCAATGCTTAACTCTCCGTTGTCAATTCTGATGTTAAAACCACAATCAGGATTCGTGCAAACCCAGGCTTTGTACATAATAGAAGACCCCTCTCGACCATAATCTGATAACGGTACTAATACTCCAGCTGAACACTTAAGACATTCAGGATATGCTACTTCCATAAAATAATTCCTCCCCTCACTGTTTTAGTGTTAAAAAATTTGTTATAGGAAATTAAATAGATATTTTTTGATTGCTAAATGATTACGAAAATTTAATATAATTTTAGAACAAAGTCAATACTTTTTTTGCTATAAACGGAAAAAGACTGATGGGTAATATTCAGTCTTTTTTCAATCAGCAGCAATTATTCTTTGACCACCCACAGCTTTATTTTTGCTTCAACTTCAGGATGAAGTTTTATTGGAATTGTATATATGCCAAGGGCTTTAATCGGTTCGTTCAAAATTATCTTTTTACGATCGATTTCAACTTCCTGCTCTTTAAGCAAATCAGCAATAGTTTGAGTCGTAACTGAACCAAACACTTTGTCTTCTTCTCCTACGTTTACTGTTGCTGTGCAGGAAATTTGACTCAATTGTTCGGCTAGTACTTCAGCGTCTTTTCTATCCTTAGACACTTTTACTTGTTGCTGTTTTTTTTCAACTTCTAACAACTTAATGTTTTTATTATCTGCTTTTAAAGCGATTCCTGTGGGAATTAAAAAATTTCTTGCAAAACCATTTTTGACGACAACAACTTCCCCGGCTTTTCCTACAGATTCAAAATCTTTTCTCAAAATTATTTTCATTGTTTTAAACCTCTTGATTTTTAACCGCAAAATAATTATCTGGTCATTTCTGAAATGAATGGTATTAAAGCCAGATGTCTCGCTCTTTTAATAGCCTTGACCAATTGTCGTTGATGTTTTGCACATGTCCCGGATGTCCTTTTAGGAATAATTTTACCTTGTTCAGTAGTGAAGCGCATCAATTTTTTTTCATCTTTAAAATCAATATAATTAATTTTTTCTTCGCAAAAACGACAAATTCGTTTTTTTCTCATCATAGTAACAATACCCTTTTACTTTGTTTGTTATTGTAAATCTTTTTTAATTAACTTTATAAATTTAAATTTGAATAACCAAAATCATAATCTTCTTTTTCTTCATCTTCGGAAGGCATTATTTGTTCCTCGATAGGAGTTTCTGTGGGAAATTCATCTGCGGTAATTTCTGTCTCCATATTTTCAAACTCATAACCCGCTTCGACAGATTCATCATTTTCCAGGTCTATCTTTAGATTATTCTTACGATTAAGAAATTGTATTCTTCTGGCTTTTATTTCAACCACATTACGACTGCTGCCGTCATCATTACGCCAGCTTCTGCTTTGAAGTTCTCCTTCTATTATTACAGCGCTGCTTTTTTGAATATTTTCATAGCAGCTTTCTGCCAATTTATACCAGGCGACCACGCCAACATAACAAACATTTTCACGCCATTGTCCATTATTATCTTTGAATTTTCTATTAGAAGCAATGAAAAAATTTGCTACCGGCGTTCCATTCGTCGTTTTCCTGAAAGATGGATCACATGTTAAATTGCCGGCTATCAAGATATTGTTGATATCGGGCATTTTTAAATTTGCCATCTTCAAAACCCTCTCACTGTAATTCGTCGGAATTTTATTAATCATTATTTACTTACTGTATGACTTATTAGCGGGTATTTATTTTTCCACATTCCCTGTTTCTAACGACGGCTTAACGACAATGCTGCTTTCTGCTTCGGGGATAGCAAATTTTTCTTTTTTTACTTCATTCAATTTATCTTCTGTTGTTTCTGATTTATTTTCTAAACCGGCTTTAACATTTTCAATGTCTTCTTGATTTAGCTTTTGCTTATCTCTGTATTCAAGAGCTCGCTTATCTAAATAAATAGATAAATAACGAAGAATATTTTCTTCTAAACGATATTCCCGTTCAAGAATACGAATTACATTTGGCGGCGCCTCAAAAACAATTTCCACATAGTAACCATATTGTCTTCTTTTAATCTCAAAGGCTAACCTTTTTTTACCCCATCGCTCAATACTCTCAATTTTCCCGCCATTATTGCTAATGACTCTTTCAACTTTGTTAACGATTTCATCAATTTCTTCATTTTTTAAAAATGAATCGATAACGATTACTGTTTCGTATGTTCTCAAACCTTAACAACCTCCTGTTTTCATTTATTTGAACAACGGCGCTAATACTAGTGATATAACGCTCATTAATTTAATTAAAATATTAATTGAAGGTCCAACGGTGTCCTTTAGTGGATCACCGACAGTGTCTCCGACAACCGCAGCTTTATGGGTTTCAGAGCCTTTGCCACCAAAATTACCTTCTTCGATGAATTTTTTTGCATTATCCAAAGCTCCGCCAGAATTTGCCATCTGAATACCCAGCATTAATCCAGTTATCAAAGCTCCTACTAACATTCCGGCTAAAGTTTCTTTTCCTAAAACAAGTCCGACGAAAACCGGAGCAATAATCGCAATGCTTCCAGGTAGCAGCATCCCATTGATAGCTCCTATTGTACTAATATCAACGCATCTTGCGGAATCTGGCACGGCTTTCCCTTCCATCAGCCCCGGTATTTCTTTGAATTGGCGCCTTACTTCTTCAATCATTTTAAAAGCTGAATTGCTCACTGCTTTGAAGAGTAAGGATGAAAATAAAAACGGCAGCATTCCGCCAATTAGTAGTCCCATTAAAACTTTTGGGTTTTTTATATCGGCAACGTCAACTTCAGCCAGGCTCATATAAGCAGCAAGCAATCCCATCGTTGCAAATGCAGCAGATCCAATTGCAAACCCTTTCCCAATCGCTGCTGTTGTGTTTCCTACGGCATCTAAATTATCAGTCACCTCTCTAACCGATGGATCTAAATTTGCCATCTCGGCAATACCACCTGCATTATCAGCTACCGGACCATAAGAATCAACCGCCACGATAACGCCGGTCGTTGCTAACATTCCGAAAGCCGCTAACGCAACTCCATAAATTCCAGCAAAATAACTGGCTATTACAACAGCAACTGCCAACACGAGAACCGGTACCGCTGTTGATGCCATTCCAATTGCCAGCCCACCTGTAACTGTAATTGCTGGACCACTCTGAGAATCTTTTGCTAATTGCTGTACAGGTTTAAATTTTTTAGAAGTATAATACTCACTGGTAAAACCGACTATCATACCCGATATAATTCCTGTGATCGTTGAATAAAATGGCCCCATTGCCGAAAAAGAACCAAACGAGACTCCCTGGAATTTAACGATAAAATAGGTGGCTACGGCAGTTAAAATAGCGCTAATATAAGTCCCCCACATCAACGCTGATTGTGGATTTTTTCTTCCTGCTATTTTAATATACATGACCCCGATAATTGAAGATATAATGCCAGCACTGGCAATTGAAAGCGGAAGTAATTTTAATTGAGGGGCTACCATACCAAGCGTTGCCGCGATTGCCATTGATGCGATAATTGACTCAACATAAGATTCAAGTAAATCAGCTCCTAACCCAGCAACATCTCCCACATTGTCACCAACATTATCTGCGATTACTGCTGGATTTCTCGGATCGTCTTCGGGAATCCCCGCTTCAACTTTGCCAACTAAATCGGCACCCATGTCGGCACCTTTTGTGTAAATACCGCCGCCGCTTCGGGCAAATAATGCAACAAGACTTGCTCCCATGGCATACCCGTTAATGATCGTTGGCTCGCCCTTAAAAATAACATAAAAAATTGTCAATCCCAAAAGAGCTAATCCAACAACACTCATGCCCATAACAGCGCCCCCACTTATGGCGACACTTAAGGCACCTTGTACACCACCGGTTATTGCTCCCTGGGTTGTGCGAGCGTTAGCTCGTGTTGCGATGCTCATACCAATATAACCAGCGAGAGCCGATACTAATGCTCCGCCAATAAAAGCAATGGAAGTCTTCCAACCCAATTCTACATCAGCTAACAAGGGAGCTATTGAGATTAATATTGCAATTATAACTACAACAACGGAAACATAAATATATTCCCGCTTTAGAAATGCGCGTGCACCCTGTTGAATCGACAGGGATATTTGAGCCATGCGCTCAGTTCCAACATCTTTTTTCAAAATATCAAAAATCAAATAGACCACAAACCCCAGTGCAAACAAGCTTGCCAATAACGGTGCGATAATATGATTAATCAATGTTCCCGTTTCCAATACCTTTCTCCTTTAACATTTATCAATAATTTTTTTCAAAAACGATGTTTTTAAGTTCAATTGAATTTTTAACTATTAAATTCATTCATAGCTCTCGTTAAACCGAAGTCAATGAAATGTTTCACGCATTGCGCCCCTAATTTAACTGCCTGGTTAACCTGTTCTAATTCCTGGTGATCAAAGGGGGATAAAACATATTTGATAACATTAGAAATTTTGTTTTTTCCAGCTATGCCAATCCGAAGCCGGGGAAACATTTCTGTATTTATGTTTTCAATAATTGATTTTAATCCGTTATGTCCGCCAGCGCTTCCCTTTGACCGCAATCTTATTTTGCCGAGTGCCAAATTCAAATCATCACTAATGACTAATACTTCTGAAAAAGCAATATTATATTTTTTAATTCCTTTATAAACCGCCTTACCACTTAAATTCATATAAGTGATTGGTTTCATCAAAATTATATTATTATGATAATGTTTAAATCTGGCTATTTTATATTTAAAGCGTCGTGTAAATGAACAATTAAAATTATCAGCAATTCGATCGACCACCATATAGCCAATATTATGACGCGTCAATTCATAGCTTGATCCAGGATTACCCAGCCCGACGATCAAAAAAGTTTTTTTCATTGGTACTAATTTATGATATTACTCTAATTTTTAGATTCATCTTCTGATGATTCTGCTTCTTTTTCTTCTCCTTCAGCACCTTCCTCCACTTCTTCTACTTCTTCTTCTTCTTTTACAGCTTTCGGGATAAGTACACTCACAATCGGTTGTTCTAAATCGTCAACAAATGTTGCTTTTTCAATAGCTAGTTCAGAAATCGTTATAGAATCTCCAATATTAAGCTTGCTTACATCAATATCAATATATTCGGGTATGTCCAGGGGTAAACATGAGACTTCAATTTCACGCATATAATTGTGAAGTATGCCTCCCTGTTCTTTAACTCCTACCGCTTCTCCAATAATATGAATAGGCACAGAAATGTTTACTTTGTTTTCTAATTTAACACCCATCACATCCAAATGAACAAGGTTTTGTTTAATAGGATCTGTTTGAATTTCTTTAATAAGGGCTTTTCTCTTCTGCTTCTTTCCAATCTTAATATCAATTAACCCAACTTCAGAAGATGTTAGTGTTTTCATAATTTCTCTTTCATCAAACAAAATAGGCACAGATTTTTCATTATGCGCATAAAAGATTCCAGGGACTTTGCCTTCTCTGCGTATTTTTTTGGCATACTCTTTCCCTGTACCTTCTCTTAATTCAACGTGTAACAACTGTTCAGACATTATTTTACTCCATTTTCTTTCATCTATTTAATCAAATAATATGCTTATTGATTCTTCATTATGAATTCTTTTAATTGCGTTCCCTAATAAATTGGCTACAGATAGTGTATTAATAATATCAATTTTTTTTTCTTTAGACAATGGGATTGTGTCCATTACAACAAATTCAGTAATATTAGATTTTTTCAGTTTTTTAATTGCATCCCCGGATAAAATTGGATGTGTGCAAGCAGCATAAATATTTTTAGCGCCTTCTCTACCAGCTCGCTCAGCTGCTTTTACTATTGTACCGGCGGTGTCAACAATGTCATCTATTATTAATACATTTTTACCTTTAACCGAACCAATAAGGTGCATAACTTCAGTTTGATTCGGTCCGGACCTTCTTTTGTCAATTATTGCCAGTGGCGCTTTTAATCTTTTAGCATACGCTCGCGCCATTTTAACACCGCCAATATCTGGTGCTAAAACCACTAAATCAGTAATATTTATTTTCTTAAAATACTCAGCCAGGATAGGTGATGAATAAATATGATCCAGTGGAATGTCAAAAAAACCTTGAATCTGTGGAGCGTGTAAATCAATGGTCAATACACGATCAGCTCCAGCAGTTCGTATTAAATTAGCAACTAACTTCGCTGTAATGGCAACACGTGGTTGATCTTTTCTGTCCTGCCGGGCGTATCCAAAATATGGAATTACTGCAGTAATTCTCCTTGCAGAAGAACGCCGCGCCGCATCGATCATAATCAATAATTCCATAAAATTTTCAGCAGGCGCACAAGTTGACTGTACAATAAAAACATCACACCCCCTGATATTTTCATTGTATTTTACCCATATTTCACCATCACTGAATATGTTGATACTCGAATCGCCAGGCGGAATATCCAGATAAGATACAATTTTTTGAGTAAGCGCCGCGCTGGCTTTTCCTGAAAATATTTTTAAAGAATTTGCCATCTTATAAAATTTTTTGAAATATAAAAATGACGAAAATCTAAAAAAACAAAACCGGGAAAATTAAAAATCTATCAGACTTGCAAGTTCTGCGTTAGCTGTTATAAAATAGCCGGTTTCGCTTTGTCTTTGATTTTCGTCATTTGATAGTTAAATGACGAGTATTCAAACATTCTGCTGGGGCGGGAGGATTCGAACCTCCGAATGCAGGGACCAAAACCCTGTGCCTTGCCACTTGGCGACGCCCCAAATTTAATCTAACCTTAATATTAAACTAATCAGTTATTACTGTTTCCTCAGACCGTTCTTTTTCTAATTGTTGAGTATATTTATCTATAATTATCTTTTCAACTAACTCCCGAAATTCCTTGTTTATGGGATGAGCAATATCTCTAAATGATCCATCCGGCATTTTTCGACTTGGCATACTTATAAAGAATCCATTCGAACCCTTTATCACTTTCAATCCGCGAACGACAAATTGATCATCAAAAGTTATATTAACAAAAGCCTTTAACTTCTCTTCGTTGCGCAGGGTAACGGTAATTTCTGTTATCTCCATTCCTCTCTCCTGTATGATAATATTGAAGGCTTAAATTTTTGAAAAATATTTATCTTAACAATGCGTACTATAAAAACAATTGTTATTAAATATAAGACTACCCCAAAATTTTAATTATCGTAACACCGAATAACAGAAAATAAAACTTTCCGATACAAAGCTTTATATCATTTTATTTGTTTTCTTTAACTGTTATTTATATTTTTTTATATTGGTTGAGCAAGCATGGTTTGCCAGGATTTAGCAAAAGTCCCCATTGCCTCCTCTGCTTTTAGAAAATTTTTGAACAAACCAAATATCGTGGAACCACTACCGGACATGCTGGTAAAAAATGCACCGCTCTGATATAATTTCTTTTTTAATTCACTTAATTCCGGAAATTCTCTAAATACTACCTTCTCAAAATCATTTTGAACACAATTTCTTAACTCAGACAAATTGATCTTTTCCTGTAAAATTTGAGCTAATTTACTAATTTTTTTTGTCTTTGTCAAGCTAAAATTATAATTTTTATATGCCCATTCAGTAGAAATTTCAATATTTGGATGCACTAAAACACAAAAATATTCAGTCGGAAATTTAATCTGTGTCAACTTTTCGCCGATTCCTGTAGCAAAAGCAGTTCCTCCTTTAACAAAAAATGGCACATCAGCGCCAACCTGCTTCGCTAAATTCATCAGGCTATTTTCATTTAATTTTAACCCCCATATTTTAATTAATCCTTTAAGTGCTGACGCAGCATCACTGCTTCCACCGCCAAGACCTGCTCCTAAAGGAATGCGTTTATTTATTGTTATATTTATTCCATCCGGAATCCCTGAAACGCCTCGTAATAAATTCGTAGCTTTATAACAAATATTATCCTGGTTCAGTGGAATGTTTTTATTACGGCTGTGTATGACAATTTGCGTATCATTTCTTTTACTAATTGTTATGATATCGTGTAGATCTATTAATTGAAATATGGTTTCGATTTCATGATACCCGTCAGGACGTTTGGAAATGATATTTAAACCAATATTTATTTTTGCGAACGCTTTTAAGCTGATCTTTTCCATTTTTAAAATTAAAAACTCCACTTACATGGAGCTATTTATTTTTCAATTTGCCATAATTAAAATATCATCAATTCATGTTTAAATTTAATGGTGAGAAAAATACAAATTTTTTTTGACTTTGTCAACATTTTTTTCAATCATTGATCTTTTTTATTGCAAAACCTTTCGATATTTTGTATCTTTCAAAATAATTTCACAGCCAATTTTTTTACAAAATTTTATGACTAATCCAGCATAAAGACCTTTGGTATTGTAAATGACAAAAAGCTACTTTATTTCGGACATTCACTTCGGAGAAGGAACGAAGTCAGAAGAAGAAAAAAAATTTGCCCGGTTAAAATCTTTTTTTGAATTCATAAAACAACCGGGGGATGAATTGTTTATTGTTGGCGATCTTTTTGATTTTTGGTTTGAATATAAGCATGTTGTACCAAATAAGTTTTACATGCTTTTATTTGAAATTTCAAAGCTTATTGAAGCCGATGTAATGGTAAATTTTCTTCGGGGAAATCACGATTGTTGGCTGCTTGATTTTCTCTCTAGCCAAGTTAAGATCAATATTTTGCCCGACATTTTTACAACTGAGATAGACTCAAAAAAAATTTTTATATTTCATGGCGACGGAATATTGAAAAGAGATAAAGGTTATAGATTATTAAAAAAAGTATTCAGACATCCGTTAAATATTTTTTTTTATCGCTGGCTGCATCCTGACTTAGGCATTCCTCTAACAAAATTTATGTCCCGAACCAGCAGGAAATATACATCAACTAAAAATTTTGATTATAAAGATGAATATATTGAATACGCCATGGATAAATTTAATCAAGGGTATGATTATGTTATCCTGGGGCATTCTCATAATCCATTATTAGAAAAAATCGATAACAAAGTTTTAATTAATTTAGGGGATTGGATCAGCCACTTTAGCTATGGGAAAATAGCTAACGGCACATTATCTTTGAATTATTGGAACAGTTAAAATTTATTTTAGTTATAATTATTAAAAACATTTACATAATACAAAACAGGATTTTTTATGAAAAGATATATTCGGACAGAACGCAAAAACAATTCTATTAAAATTGAAAAATCCTATCGAAAAAGAACCAGCATAACTTTTCTTTTTGGACTATTAGTGTTTGTTATTATTTTTGGTGTGTTTTTCATCTATTTAGCGCAAGACCTGCCTTCTTTAAAACAGCTTGAACACTATGACCCGGAATTGGTAACAAAAATTTATTCTCAGGATGGCGTTCTCATAAAAGAATTATTTACAAAAAAAAGAACGCTCAAGCCTCTCAATGAAATGCCTGATTATTTGATTCAAGCAGTTCTTGCAACCGAAGATCGTGAATTTTATGAACATTGGGGCTTGAATATAAAACGTATGATTAAGGTCGTGCTTATTGATATAATGCACATGAGTTATAAACAAGGCGCCAGTACGATTAGTCAGCAGGTAGCGCGACAGCTTTATTTGAGTTTAGAAAAATCTATGATTCGAAAATTAAAGGAAATTATTACTGCTATTCAAATTGAGAGGACTTACACCAAACCAGAAATTCTTGAAATGTATCTTAATCACATGTATTTAGGACATGGCGCTTATGGCGTTCAGGCGGCAGCTCTTAAATTTTTCGGTAAGGATGTCAGCCAGTTAAATTTACAAGAATGCGCCCTGTTGACTGGTCTATTCCAATTACCCAACGCTTATTCTCCCTATCGAAATCCAACCAGATCGATAAGACGAAGAAATATTGTTCTTTACAATATGTTTACTCAAGGTTTTCTTTCAGAAGAAGAATTTAAACAAGCCAAAGCAACCCCCATTCATGTGCGCAAACAAAATAAAGCGGAAGAATTTGGAATAGCTCCATATTTTACGGAATACATCCGTCAGAATTTACAGATAACCTATCACATGGATCTGTACACCGGCGGCTATAGTATCTATACGCCTATTGATTCGCGTATTCAAGCTTGCGCTGATACAGCAGCGGCTGTTCATCTTAAAAAGTTACAGAGCAAATTTAATAAAAAATTAATTGCTACTGGCAAAATAAAAAAGTTCATTCCGGGTTTTTTATTAAAAAAACATTCTTTTTCTGATCTAAAAAAAAACTATTCGACATTACTTGATTCTATTGCTACAGCTAATTTTACCATGCAAGTAACTTTTATCGCCATTGAACCATCGACAGGGAATATACTTGCGATGGTTGGTGGGAGAGATTTTGAAGAGTCCAAATACAATCGAGCGGTACAAATGAGAACGAGGCAGCCTGGCTCAACATTCAAGCCAATCGTTTACACAGCAGCTATTGATAATGGTTATTCGCCGAGCTTTGAGTTGTTGAATCAACCAGTAGTTCTTTACTTGCCAAACGGAGACCGGTGGGCGCCTCATAATTACGATTTATCCCAGGGTGGACCCACGCCATTGAGAGAGGCGTTAAGACGATCTTTGAACTTAGTAACTGCCCGGCTTGTTCAGGAATTAGTGCCACCGAAAACTGTAGTAGATTATGCACAAAAATTAGGTCTTACAACAGACCTACCAGCGGTCGATGCTATTGCGTTAGGTTCCGGAAGCGTTTCACCAATTGAATTGACATCTGCTTTTGGTGTTTTTGCTAATCAAGGAGTGCTGGCAAAACCAATTTTTATCTCACAGATTGTTGATAAATATGGAAACATAATTGAAGAACATCGACCCGAGGTCAGGGAAGTTTTAGGAAAAGAAACTGCATACATCATGACAGATATGTTGCAGGATGTTATGGACCACGGTACTGGAATAACAGCTCGAACTGTGTACAACTTTACATTTCCCGCAGGAGGAAAGACCGGAACGACTAATGATTTTACTGATGCCTGGTTTATTGGTTTCACAAAAGATATTGTAGCAGGAGTTTGGGTTGGTTTCGACGATCCCGCTAAAAGTCTCGGCAGCGGACAAACTGGCGCAGTTGTTGCATTACCCATCTGGGCGCGGTTTATGAAAGCTGCACATGATACATTGGGTTTAAAACCGACTCGATTTGAAATGCCCAGCGGAGTTGTCCGAGTTAATATTTGCAAAGAAACAAAAAAACTCGCTACCGAGTATTGTCCTAATATCGTCTCTGAAATTTTTAAAACAAACAATGCTCCTAATGAGTATTGTGACAAACATAGCGGTCATTTTAATAAAACGGACAAAAACAAAAAAAGTCGCATTCGATTTTAATTTGAATTATTTATTAACCGTAAAGGCGCAGAGACGCAAAACTTAGAAAATTTAGGAGATGGGACATCATAAATAATAATAAAGAAAATTATTTTAATAAACTAAGTTTTAAAATCAAAATTTATTTATCTTTTATTCTTTGCGCCTTAGCGTCTTTGCTGTAAATCTTTATAAATAATCCAGGGCAGAACCAAAATTAACACAGGACACTTATTAATTATGTTGCCAATCAAATTCCCCGCTATCGTTCACATATTTTAAAATAAGTTTCTTTGCTTCTGGTTTTGCTTCTTTAATCTCAATTGCTTTTTGTATTTTCTCTTCTATGTAATTTTCTGATATTTCTTTAGAAAAAGCCACGTCAACTAACGGTTCTCCAATTTTAATTGGATCACCCTCTTTTTTCTTTAAAACAATTCCTGCTCTATAATCAATAGCATCTGTCATTTTCGTTCTGCCGGCGCCCAATTCATTAGCAAGCAATCCAATTTCTAATGAATTAATTGAATGAATATATCCGTTACTTTTACTTGCCATTTCCATGTTATATTTACTAGTTGGATATTTTTCTGTATGTTCAACTACTGACAAATCCCCCCCTTGTTCTTTTACCAGTATTAAAAATTTTTCATAAGCATTGCCATTTTTTAGTAACCTGGGCAACTCATTTTCCGCTTCGCTTATGCTATTATATTTGTTTGCCTGGAAAAGCATTTCTGCGCCCAATGCAACAGTAACCTTGATCAAATCTTCTGGACCATCGCCCTTGAGCGTATCAATTGCTTCTCGTGTTTCCAACCAATTTCCAACTGCATTTCCCAACGGCTGATCCATTGCCGTCATTAGCGCTGTCGTTTTTAATCCAAATCTTCCGCTGATAGCAATTAATTTTTTAGCTAACTCCAGAGCTTTTGACTGCGAAGTAAAAAAAGCGCCCTTTCCAACTTTCACATCTAAAACAAGTCCTTTTGCGCCTTCAGCAACCTTCTTACTCAAAATGCTGCTAACAACAAGTGGGATAGATGGAACAATCCCTGCGCTATCCCGTAATGCATAAAGTTTTTGATCGGCAGGCGCCACCTCGTTGGTCTGACCGATCATAGCTACGCCAATTTTTTCCAACAGGGCAACATATTCCGTTAAAGTTAATTTGGTACGGAATCCGGGAATTGCCTCCAATTTATCCAGTGTTCCGCCTGAATGTCCCAGCCCTCTGCCGGACATCATTGGCACGACAACACCAGCGGCAGCTAATAGTGGTGCAAGAATAAGCGACACCTTATCACCAACTCCGCCGGTACTGTGTTTATCAATGGGGAATTTATCTAAATGGTTAAGATCAACTTTTTCACCAGATTCAATCATTACTTTTGTCATTAAATAATTTTCTTCAGTCGTCATTCCCTGAAAATATATCGCCATCAAAAGGGCTGACATCTGGTATTCGGTCACATTCCCTTTCAGTAAACCATTAATCATAAACTGAATTTCATGCTCATTTAATTCAAGCCCATCTCTTTTTTTAATAATAATTTGTTCTGCTGTCATGGTTGATTTTTCTTCCTGATTAATTCATAATATCTTGAATCTCTTTTATAAATTTAAAACTCAGCGCATCGGCTTCTTCTAATGATTTTGCCTCAGAGTAAATTCTTATAATTGGTTCTGTATTAGATGGGCGAATGTGAACCCAATGGTCTTCCCAGAGTATCTTTATGCCATCGGTTTTATCAATGTTCTCCTTTTTATATTTTTTAAGAATTTCATCTAATATTAATGGAACATCCATATCTTTAATTTCAATTCTATTTTTTGATTGAAAATACTGCGGTAAAGACTGATGAAGCTCTGAAATTGTTCCGCTGAATTCAGTTAGCTGCTGCAGTATTAAAGCTATGCCCAATGAGGCATCCCGTCCCAGATGAAGATCTGGCAGTATAACTCCACCATTTCCTTCTCCTCCAATAGCAGCTTTTACGAGCTTCATTTTTTTTGACACATGAATCTCACCAACCTTTGTACGAAACACTTCCGTATTATATTTTGCCGCAAGATCATCGACTGCCTTGGTAACCGACGCATTAACAACCAGCGGTCCATCTTTTTTTCCCAACACATAGTTTATCGCTGTAACAAGGGTGTATTCTTCTCCAAGCGGTTTCCCTTTTTCTGATACAATTGCCAGTCGATCAACATCAGGATCAACTGCGAAACCAATATCTGCTTTTTCAGAAACAACTTTTTCACAAAGCTCAGTAAGATTTTCCGGCAGCGGTTCAGGGCTCCTGGGAAAAAGCCCTGTTGGCTCTTCGTTAATAAAAATTACGTCACAGCCAAGTTCTTTCATCAAAGAAGTTAAAATAGTTCCTCCTGCGCCGTTTACACAATCAATCACAACTTTAAATCCTTTTTTTGCAATCTTATCGGGTGAAATAATTTCTAATTTTAAAATTGCTTTTATATGATCTTCTATGGCATGTTTATAATGAACTACTTTGCCAACCTGATTCCAGGGGACATTTCGCAATGCATTATTATCTGCGATTTCAATAACTTTTTTCCCTTGCATTTCGTCCAGAAACATACCTGATGAATCAATCAATTTTAAGGCATTCCATTCAAGTGGATTATGACTGGCAGTAATAACAATTCCTCCGCGTGCTTTCAATTTTTTTACAGTCATTTCTGCTGTCGGTGTAGAGCAAACATCAATATCGATAATATCACATCCTGCTGCCATTAATCCGGAAAAAACCGCATGTTTGAACATGGAACCTGTTACTCGCGAATCTCTTCCGACAACAATTTTTCCGTTCCCTAAATAAGTTCCGAATGCCTGTGCAAATTTCATAACTATCTGTGAAGTGAGACCATCGCCCACAACCCCTCTAATGCCTGAAATACTTATCATTAACTTAGCCAATTCGACCTCCTTAACATTTTTAGATTCCGTTTTATTAAAATCTGTTAAAATGTATTATATCGTTGAGTTTTCGTTTGGGAACGTGAAGCGTCCCGTTTTTGTCCTTCCGGTATTTAATTGAATTTTCAGCATCCTCTATTACGGGCGATTCGTCAGGATAGCCAAGCGCCAAAACAGAATCAATCTCATAGTTTAAAGGAATATCAAAAATATTTCTTACTTCATCCCTATTTATCGAGCCAATCCAACATGAGCCAACTTCCTTGTTCCAGGCTGCTAAAATCATATTTTCAATTGCAGCCGCAGCATCAACATTTCCTTTTTCTTTTCTGATTTCAGTGTTGATCAAAACAATTATGTATGCCGTGGGCTGCTTATCAATTGGAGGATCGCCTGCCCATTGTAAAGTGGAAAAAACGCAATTTAATAAATCTTTTTTATGAACAACAATAAACTCCAACGGCTGAAGATTTGCGCCAGAAGGAGCTAATCTTCCCGCATTCACCAGCTTTCTTAATAACTCTTCAGAAATTTTTTTTTGCTGAAATTTGCGAATTGTACGACGTTTTACAATCAGTTCGTAAACAGACAAATTGATTCTCCTCTTTTTAGAAAGGCATAAAATAAAAAAAGGTATTTATTTCAACAAATACCAGATACCTGTTTCGCTTAATAATTATAATTTGTATCAAATATATTGAAATATTTTGTAAAAATCAACAATAAATTACAGTTCAAGAAAATTTTTTAAAGGACGGGTTGCCTCAAAAATAAAGTAACTTTACTAATTTTGAACTTTTATCAAAATTGGTCGTTGCTTCATAATTTATGTAACCGTAAAACAAGGAGAATTAATTATGAGCATAGCGTCCAAATATGAA
>Ga0208771_1000692_pt1 | contig 19727 bp, 17 predicted proteins | sample AntAceMetag02UKX_FD_184775 | JGI IMG/M metagenome (GOLD analysis project Ga0208771, IMG submission 184775) | Saline lake microbial communities from Ace Lake, Antarctica - Antarctic Ace Lake Metagenome 02UKX (SPAdes) (version 2) | ecosystem: Environmental > Aquatic > Non-marine Saline and...
CCTCCTTGCGTTTTGAAGGGTGTGAGCGTACACTCACTTTCAAGTCGGAAACAGGCATTTTTCTTTGCAACTTCCTATTTAATAGCATCTTGCGAATTTTAACGAAGCGAACGTTGGGACACTACTGAGTAAATCCGTCAAATCAGTATAATCCGTGGTTCAAAATAGAATTCGTGAAAATTAGTGTCCGTCAGTAACCGGATTTTCAATAATTCGTGGACAGGAAAGAAATTAAAAGTATTTCTAAATTGTCGTATGGGCAGCCTGAATTTCGCTTATAATTGTCTTGTCTGAATGTTTCTGATGAAAACCCTTTTCGGTAAAGCGAATATGCCCCAAAGAGTATTCAGGATTCTTTCCCTTGCCGCCCTTGCTCCTCTCCTTGTCTACTTCTTCCTCTTTTTGCACAATAATTTCGTTCTTGCAACGTGTCCCTTTTCTATAGAGTGGGGCGAGGGTATCGTCATCGACCTCGCACGCAAGATAGTCAATCCGTCGTGCGTGTACGGTCCTCTGGACGGTTATCCATATGTCGTTGGGATATACCCTCCCGCCTTCCTTTATCTCACGAACGTTGCCGGCCGGTTATTCGAGAATCCCTTCCTCGGCGGCCGGATAGTGGCTTTCTTGGGCGCTTCGGGTTGCGCCGTTCTCATCTTTCTCGTCCTCATTCGCGAGACGGGGAGATGGGAGATTTCGAGCATTGCCGCGCTGACCTACATCTCGCTGAGCTATGTTTACGACTACGCGGCAATGGCGCGGGTCGATTCGGCGGGGTGTTTCTTCGCATTACTGGGGCTTTACCTGATGTACAGGAGGCATTACTATTGGGCTGCGTTGCTTCTCGCCGTAGCCCTATATACGAAGCAGTCCATGGTTGCCGCTCCCGCGGCCTGTTTTACATGGCTGGCGCTCAGGGAAGGAAGAAAGGCCTTGGGACCTGTCCTTGTTTTCCTGGGCGTTTGCCTCGGTGCTTTCGCGGCCCTCCAGCTTGCCACCGGGGGCTGGTTTTTCCATCACACCGTGCGCTACACGATGCATTCCTATTACTTCAGCCAGCTGGTGCTTCTTTTGCGGAAGTCTTTTGCCGGGACATATGTATTGATAGCATTCGGGATCTTTTATATCTGTACGGGGCTGAGATCCCGGCCCCGGCTCGATCTCTTTTCACTTTACTGGATCGCTGTGTGCTGCACCCTCCTCTTCGCGGGCAAGGTGGGTTCATCGCTCTTCTACCTCATGGAGTACGCCGGCGCCTGCTGCCTCCTCTTCGGCCTGGCCATGGGATGGTTATACGACTTTCTTGGAAGGATGAAGTCGCCTGTTGCGTACGCCGCAACGGTCGTGACCTTCGTGCTGGTCGGCCTCCAGATATACTCCTCGAAGGACACCTGTTTCTACGTTAAGAGTTTTGAGGGATCGCGGAGAATGGAAGCCGAGGGGATGTGCATCGATATGATTCGCGAGGAAAGGGGCCCGGTTCTAGCGGAGGACGTCGGACTTTTGATAAACGCCGGCCGCCCTGTGCTTTTTCACCCTTTTGCTATATCCGAGCTCGGACGGCTCGGCCTCTGGGACCAGGGGGAATTTGTTGCCGATATACGGTCTTATAAGTTCTCGATGATCATCCTTGATTCACCGGCATCCCGGCCAACCCTGTTTACTTTCCTGAGGTTCACGCCCGGTATATTAAACGCCGTAACGGGGAATTACCGCCTGGTCGCGGTAGTCGGCGGGAGATGCGTTTACCGCCCTGTGGCCGATGATATGGGTGCTGCCCGTTGACTTTCAGCTTTATTTTTCATTGAAGAGCGTTGATGCTCATATATCGGCAGTAAGGAATTCGGTAATGGTTAGGGTAACGAAGCCCTGCCTGCCCCGGCGACTGTCGGGGTATCGGTTACGGCTTACGGTTACGTGGAAGATTGAAGACTGATTTCAGACTTCCGATTTCGCTACTGTTTTCGGTTTTCAGATAACCGCTTTCTGAGATTGTCTTCAGGGTTTGGAGCCGAGGGCGTGCGCCTTCTGGTATTCCAGGAAGGCGTCCTGGGACCGCCCCTTATTATCGTATAGAATGCCCAGCATGTAGTGGGCCCTGCCGAGATTCGGGTCTATCTCGACCGCCCTCTCGTAGTAAGTGATGGCCCTGTCGTGTTTGTGGAGCTTTCTGGAGATATCTCCGAGGGCCATTATCGCCCCCACGTTATTCGCGTCTTTTGAAAGTATTTTGTTGAAGATCCCGGTCGCTGTCTTGTGGTCCATGAGCTTCATGTGCGCCAGCCCGAGAAAGAGGAGGCTCTCCTGATCGCTGCCGTCAAGCCTCGTCGCTATATCGAGTTCCTGCACGGCCTTTGCGTAGTTGCCGGTCCGGTAGTGGGTCCGCCCGAGCTGCTTGTGGGCCTCGGGCAGTTGTCCGTCGAGCTCGACGGCCTTCTTGAATTCATCGATCGCTTTCTGGAATTTTTCCTGTTTAATATAAACCATTCCGAGTCCCAGGCGTAGATCCGGCTCTCCAGGCTCTTTCTTCATCGCTTTACGGAACTCGGATACCGCCTTGCGAAAGGAGCCTTTCTCCGTGTAAACCCTTCCCTTGAGATAACGCGCGAGCGTGTTCGCGGGCGCCAGCCTCTGTGCATTCGAGAGGGCCCGCAGCGCCTCGTCGTATTTGCCCATGACAGTGTAAATGTGCCCCAGCCCGAGGTACGGCTCGGCGTAGGAGTCGTCCAGCGCCAGGGCTATGTTGTATTCCCTGATAGCGTCCTGGAGCATGTTTTTTTGGCGGAAGGCGTTGCCCATATAGTAATGGGCCGCCGGGTTGTCCGGGTTGAGCGTCACCGCCTTCCGGTACTCCTCCATCGCCGGGTCGATCCGGCCATCTTTCGTGAAGAGGTTCGCGAGGCTGATGTGACCGGCAGGGTCGCCGGGTGCTATGGAGATAGCTTTCCTGTATTTCTCCTCCGCTCTCTTTTTGTCTCCAAGCGCCTCGTAGGCGGAGCCGAGCCCCACGTGCGCCTCTGGAAAGGATGGATTGATGCTGAGGGCCTTGCTGAAGTGCGCGACGGCCTCGCCGGGGAGACCCAGCTCAATGCTTATCACACCGATTTCTTTGTGCACGTTGTGGTTGTACCTGTGAGAGGGGTATTGTACGGGGAGCAATTCCTCCGCGATCCTGAAGTGTGCCAGCGCCCTTTTTTTCTGGCCGAGGACGCTGTAACACTTGGCAAGCCGGTAGTGGACGATTCCGTCGAAGCAGCCTTTTGCGACCGCCTTTTCAAGCTTTTTCACGGCTTGTCCAACTTCCCTCTCGTCGTAGGCGCAGAAGCCGTCCTGGACGCACCTGTCCCACTTCGGGTTCGCCGCCTCACCACTTGAATAAAGCTCCCACTCCCCCCCCGCGGCAGTGCCCGCGATTAGAAGGCAGGCAAAGAGGATCATTGCGGCTGAAAGCGGGTATCTGATAAGCGGTATCTTCATTCTGCGCGGCTTGATATGAGAAAGCGGCATTGAAGCTCCCAGTGGCTCGCGAATCATAGCATAAAAAAATGAGGGAACCTCATTTTTTTACCTCGAATTCACGGTCCCCTTTTCTGAGAAGGACACGGTTCTCCCGGATGCTCAGGACCTCGGCTCCTTCTATCACATCTCCCTCTTTCACCATACTGTTATTGATGAAGGCCCGGGATCTCCTCTGGCTGAGCATTGTTCCTTTAAGGATTAGTTCGGGGAGTGGCTCCTCTCTTTCACGGAGGAAGTCCTCCTCCTTGATGGGGACTCTATTTTCCACGGGCTCCGGTGGGATTTCGGGTTCGGCGTACGGGCTGGGGGGAGCAGTCTTAAACTCTTCCTTTGTCATGTGCTCCACTGGAGTGCTGTCCGGGAAGGCGGCGAGCGCGAGCCTTCTCATCTCGCTTTTCAGGGAGAAATTCCAGGCAAAGATTGACACGTTGATGGCGACGAGGGCGATGATGGTTATTACGGCGTAGCGCTTTTCCCTGTCGGGCCTCTCGATGTGGAGCCGTTCCTGGAACGGCTCGTATTGTATCAGACGGTAGAGCCCTTCTCGTTTCCTGCCCGCCTTCTTGAGGGCCTCGTGAATTATGCTCATAAATTAGCTCACTTTATTCGCAAATTTATTTCATTAAAGCCATGAGGCTTTTTCTATCCAGGGTGCATCGCCCCTCGATCTCGTCGATGCCCGCCTTCACCATTTTCGCGGTAACGCGCCTTCTCTCCAGGACAAATGCCGCCAGCAGCGCTTTATCGCCCACCACGTTGATCATGCGCGGGATCCCGCGGGAGAAGGCGTATATGCCGTCCACCGCCGCTCCCTCGAAAAGTACCGACCCGCGCGACCCGGCGACGCGCAGGCGGTGCTCGATGTAGCCCTCCGTCTCCCCCTTCGATAGCGGGTTGAGGTGGTACCGTATGCTGATCCTCTGGCGAAGCTGGGCGAGGGAGGGGGAGGCCAGTTTCGCCCTGAGCTGCGGCTGCCCGACAAGGACAATCTGCAGGAGCTTCTCCTGGTCCGTTTCGAGGTTGGAGAGCAACCGGATCTGCTCCAGCACCTCGGGTTTGAGGTTCTGCGCCTCGTCGATTATGATGACCACGTTGTTGCCTGCTTCGAGCTGCCCGAGAAGAAAATTGTTCAGAGCGTTTATGATGTCCCACTTGCTCGTTTCCCCGCCCAGTATGCCGAGGTCGCGGGCGATCGTTTTAAGGAGCTCGAACTCGGAGAGGTCCGAGTTGAAAATATAGGCGGATTTCGTGTGAGGGTCCAGGGAGTTCAGTACCGCCCGGCAGAGCGTTGTTTTTCCGGTCCCGATCTCCCCGGTGATTTCGAGAAACCCCTTTCGCTCGCGGATTCCGTAGAGCATGAAGGATATTACCTCCGTGTACTGGCGGCAGAGGTAGAGGAACGCCGGGTCCGGGGCCAGGCTGAACGGCATCTTTTTCAGACCGAAATATTCCTGGTACACCTTTTTCTCCCTATGTACTTATCAATCTAACCACGGATTACTGAAACACAAAACTGCTATCCCAGGTCAAATTTGTTAATACAGGTTACTAAAGAGTACTAAAGGTTAATAATGATTGCAAAAACTCTTAATAACCGGTCCACTACGGCATAGCTTATTGCCTATTGTTCCATGAGATCTTATTCTAACAAAGAGACCATCTGCCCGTGGATCAGGCCGTTTGTCGCCAGTAACTCTTTCCCGAATATGTCCGTTTCATTGTCCCGGAAATCCGTGACCCTTCCGCCGGCCTCGGTCACGAGCAGGTTCCCTGCCGCGACGTCCCACGGCAGGAGGCCCCTCTCCCAGAAACCGTCGTTCCTTCCGCTCGCCACGTGACAGAGGTCGAGCGCCGCAGCGCCGTCCCTTCGAATGCCCTGCGAGTTCATGACGGCCCTATTGAAGTTGTCGAGGTTTTTCCCGGAATAATCGCGAATATTATAGGGGAAGCCCGTCGAGAGTAGGCTCCTGTCAAGCTCCGAGGTCTCCGAAACGTGAATGGTCTTCCCGTTGAGGAAGCTTCCCCCTCCGGAGACAGCATGAAAGAGCTCGTCGAGAAGTGGGTTGTAAACGACGCCGAGCGCGATCGTTCCGTTGACCTCGACACCTATCGAAACAGCGAAAAAGGGATAGCCGTGCGCGTAGCTCGTCGTCCCGTCCAGCGGATCTATTATCCATCTGTAGGCGGCCCCTCTCTGAGGGATCCGGGACTCCTCGGTCAGGATATCGTGTCCCGGAAAGCGCTCCCTGATGATCCGCAGAATGAGTGATTCCGACCGGAAGTCCAGTTCGGTAACCAGGTCTATACGGCCTTTGTAATCGACGCGTATTGATTTGCCGAAGTTGTCCTTCAACAAGTCGCCGGCCTTCCTGGAGGCTTCGACGGCTGTTTCCAGGAGCGTTGAAGTTGTCACGGCTGCTTTCACTGTCCCGTCCTTATTTCTCGCCCGGTGATTTGTAGCTCCTTATTGTTTTGCGCTTGCCAGTCTCCTGATGACCCCTGATTTTGTTGGCGCCTTTTTTCTTTCTGAACCTGTCGCGTATGCTCTTCTGCTTTTCCATTTTTTTGTTGCCTCCTGATTTTTTATTTATTTTACAATAAATGATGGCGGAGGGTTAGGTATTTAGTCCCGGTATTTCGCGCCGAACTGCCTCGGGCATGCTCGGTGTGTCCGGCGAGAAGAAAACATGAGCGGATGACCGGCAAGGAGGCGTTCGAAGCCTGTCGGCCGCTCCTTTATTAAGTCCGCGTATTTACTGAAAAGCGGGATTAAGGAGCGTCAATCCTGGAAATCTTCTCTATGTTCTGGTAGCATTACTTAAAGGGAGAATAACCATGTTAAAGGGTTTAAGCATAATATGCATTATTCTTCTCCCGCTTGCGGCGTGCGGCTGCCGCTCCAGCCGCCCGGGAGAGAAAGGGCCTGTCAGGAAAGCTGTCGAGCTCCCGGTCGCCGTGACAGATAAGGGGCTCGATAAGTCCTATTCCGTTATCGAGAAGAAGATCCGCCTTCCCGGTGGTAATAAGGCCCAGATGCTCGAGCAGGAGCTGCCCATTTACTACGAAGGCGGCTCGAATATCAGCGGCCTCCAGCACGATTGATCCTAGTTGAAGAACCTGTATCTCACGAGGAAAAAGATCGCCGCTATGCCGTCCTTCCAGGTTATCTTTTTCCCCTCTTCGTATGTCCGCCCGTAGTAGGAGATCGGGACCTCGTATATCCTGTACTTTGCTTTAATGACCTTGGCGGTCACCTCCGGCTCGAACCCGAACCTGTTGGAACGTATTTCCAGTGTCTTGATGACTTCGGTGCGGAACGCCTTGTAACAGGTCTCCAGGTCGTTCAGGTTAACGTTGTAAAGAGCGTTAGCGATGGTCGTTATCAGCTTATTGGCGACATAGTGCCAGTAGTACAGGACGCGGTGGGGCCCTCCCAGGAACCGGCTCCCGTAGACGACATCGGCATCTCCGGATTTTATGGGCGCGATTATCTTCGAATATTCGCCGGGATCGTATTCGAGATCGGCGTCCTGAATGATGACGATGTCACCCTCCACGTGAGGCAGCGCCGAGCGGATCGCCGCACCTTTGCCCCGGTTTCGCTCGTGGCGGACGATTTTAAGTCCCGGTATTTCCCCTTCGAGCCTCGATATGATTTCACCGGTCGAGTCGGTGGAGGCGTCATCGACGACGATGATCTCCTTTTCGATGCCGGTTGCATCGACCTTCCTTAATATCTTCTCTATGGTCCGCTCTTCATTGTAGGCGGGCATAATTACGGATAGCTTCATTCGGGGCGCTCCCTTGAGATTGAATATAGAAAATCACGGATTAAACGCAAAATTAAACATAACAAAATCATGCACTGAAGTAACGAAATAAACGAACGGGCCCGGGGCCCGTGGAAGCCTGTTCCGGGAGCCCGGGAAATCCGGCTTTTATGGAATGGAGCCGGTGATTCACACTGCATGAGCGGCCGGCCTTACCGGCTGCCTGGGGCCTTTGCTTTGAAGGAATCCGCCATCTGGAGATTATACCTTGCGGGCTCGTTCTGCGGATCGATCTTGAGCACCTCGTGCCAGACCGCCACCGCCTTGTCAACCTGGCCGTCCCTTGCGTAGGCGGCCCCGAGCGCGTTATATATCTCGGCGTAGCCTTTTGCCACCCTCAGGTCGAACTCCATTACGTCCTTTACCTTGCTGCTTATCAGCGATTTGTAGTAAATATATGCCATGTCCCTCGCCGCCTCGTTGTATTTCAGTATCGCCTGTTTATACTTTCCCGTGTTCATGTAGACGTTACCCATGCTTTCGATGAGCGAGGCCCGCCTGTACCGGGAGTCCCAGTTCTTGGGATTCCGGTCTATCATCCGCTGCTCTACGAGTGCCCCCTCGTTGTATGCTGCCAGCGCATCACTATGCCTGCCGACTTGCTCGAGCGTTATGCCGAGGTGGACGTAGGCGAGAGTGTAATTCGGCCTCAGCTCGATCGCTTTTCTGTAGCTCTTGATCGCCTCGTCGAAACTTTTCCTTGCGAGGAAAGCGGAGCCCAGCCCGTAGTGCGCCGCTTCGTAGTTCGGGTGCAGGGCGAGAGTTTTTCCGTACTCCTCTATCGCCCGGTCCTGCTTCCCGAGGAGGTTATATGTGTTTGCGAGGTAGTGGTGGGATATGCGGTTGTTAGGGGAATATGCGAGGGACCTTTTGAAGGAGTCCTCGGCCTCGTCCCAGCGCGTGAAATAGTAGTGCTCCCTTCCCCGCTGGAGGTGGTAGTCGGAGATGAGGTTCTTTCCCTGGAAGAGGAGGGCGGCGCCCAGGATCGAGGCCCCCGCGGCGACCAGGCACGATCTCGCGGGGAGGCCATGGATTTTCAGGCGGATGATGCGGGGCTCGATCAGGTTGCGCTTGAGGCGCGCGCTGCTCGATATTAAAGCGAGGGACGCGACTATTATCCAGAAGTAGACGGCGGGCGTGGGGTTGAGGAGGGGAAAGTTGAAGAGGGCGTTTATCATGATCGCGATGAGCCCTCCGAGAAGGGATATGGTGACGGCCTTCCAGATCGAGCCTGTATGTGAGCTGAGTACCTTGATCCCGTTGCGCAACGAGAGGGCGACGATCCACAGGAAAGCCGAGATGCCGATTATTCCCGTCTCGGCCGCGATTTGCAGGAAGTCGTTGTGGGTCCGCTCGATTCTCGTTCGCCCCCCGGATATCTCCCTCTCCGCCACCGACCGGTATTTCGGGTATTCGATCTTGAAATTTCCTATGCCGACGCCCCTGACGGGGTGGTCGCGGATCATCTCCAGCGTCCGCTGCCATATGAAGATCCTCTGTATGTTCGTTTGCTGCGGAGCCTCCGTGAAGAGCGTTTCCAGTTCGAAGGTGAGATTATCGGTGAAGGGTTTCACCCTGTTTGCCGCGAAGAAGACGATGCTCGCAAGCATGAAGAGTATGAAGAGTTTTCTCCAGGCGAAACGGAGATAGAGTCGCGATCTACGCTCTCTCATATACCTCAGCATCAAGAAAATCGAGCATATTACGGCTATGGCGAGGCTGATCCATCCGCTCCTCGAGAGCGTGATAATGAGGGACGCGAACAGCAGGAGGATCGGGATGGAGTAAAAAACGTTGCCGGCGATCGTCATGCCGGCCAGGTACAGGAAGAGGGCGAAATTGATTATTACAGCGAGGTACTCCGCAAGGAAGTTGACGTTTCCCAGGGATGAGACTCCTATCGTGGGCGTTGTCCCTATTGTTTTGCCCCAGAGGGCAGGCAGGTCTATGTCCTTGTACTGGAGTATCGCGTATACGAACACCACTAGGCCGGAAAATACTACTCCATTGAAGAGGTAGCTGAAGAAACTCCTTTCCCTCACGTGCCCCGTCAGCAGCAGATAGAGACCGCCGCCTGCAAGGAGGTGGGAGAGCGCCGTGAATGCCTCGTGCTTGTTGATGGCGAATGCGATCGATATCGACGAAACGGCGAGGAATACCAGGATCGCTATGGTGGTGGCGCTCCTCAGGAATACGGCCTCCTTTTGCCTTGCAATCTCTACTGTCCAGAGGAAGAAACAGAGCGCGACGGCGACTTTGTAGAGGGCGAGCTTGGGAAGGAGGTAGGGATAGTGCAGCCAGGCGCAGAAAACCAGCGGGACCGACCATGCCGTGACGAGCAAGAACCACCGTATGGCCGACGCTATCCTGTTGTCGTGGTCGTTCATGTTCCAGTCGTTGTCCGGGATGTATTGCCGGCCATGGGAACCGGAGCGATCGGGCTGCTTTGATTGCCGCCGCGTACTGAAAATAGTCTCCGCCGGGGGCCGCGTCCGTATCAGCGGGGACCGCCCTTTCCTCCGGTGTCCGGCTCCTCCAGGTATTCGTACATCATATCGGCGACAATCCGGTGGCCGAGGGGGGACCAGTGCTGGTTGTAGGTGTAGTACGCCTGGCCTCCCCGGCCGACCGCATCGCGCAATCCTTCGGTCGTGCTGATGAAATCTATACCCTCCCGCCGGCAGAAATCCTCCACCACTTTTTCCCGGGCGCCCAGGTTGGCGTATAGCGTGCTCTTTGTTTCCGGTGCCGGCGGCAGATCTCTTAATTTAAAGGCGAGGAAGCCCCGGATTTTGTCCGCCTCCAAGCGTTCCTTTACCAGCGGCATGACGACGTGGGGCTTGTCGGGGATGTAGACTACGATCAAACGGGCGTTGTTTTCGCTGCACATCTCCCGGAGCTTTTCCAGTGCGAGGAGGGCGGTTTTGCAGTCGTCCGATTTCGCGAAGGACTCACCGTCCTTGTAGTGGTACTGTAATCTCTTCAGCTGGAATGCGTAATGCTTTGCGCCGGGTCCCTCCGGTATGGCAAGGGGGAGCCAGGAAAGGGCCTCCGATACCCGCTTGCCGCCACCCGCTTTTTCCGGGCCGGTATCCTCTTCCAGGGAGCTCCTTCCGCCCGAGAAGTTGTCGATGAAGAACTGCTTGATGGTCAGGCGCACCGGGGATATTTTGAAGCAGGCGCGCAGGCGCCGTTTCAGGCTTGTCCGCTTCTTGACCCGGCCGAACAGCCTGTCGGAGCCCTTGAGGTCGTTGCCTTCATAGAGCATGCACACCACGATGTCCGGCGAGAGGCGGAGGCCGAATTTCTCAAGGGTCTCCACGTAGGTGATGGGGTTCCCCCCCGACATCCCCAGGTTGTATACCGCGCGCCCGCTTTCGGCGGCGTAGAGGGCAACCCACACCTGCTCGTCCGAGACCCCGGAGCCCTCCGCAAAAGAATCCCCCAGTATCAGAACGTCATATTCGCCGAGGTCTGTTCGGTTCCGGAAGCCCCGGGAGTCCACGGTGAGTGTATACGGGACGTCCGGGTGGCCGGGGAGGACCTTCGGGTAGGAGTAGCCTCTCTCCGGGACGTCCCTGAATACTCCCGTCACCTTGGTGTCGGGGGGGCGGTGATACACGTCCTCGGTCTTCTGGTAGCGCGGAGACCTCCACTGGCGGAGGGCAAAGTCCATCAGGAGCACGCCGGCTATCACGCCGATGAGCACTGCAATTACCTTGAAGGAGCGCTTCTTGATGTTGTCGCGTCCGGCCCAAACCAGATATAGCGCCGGCCAGCAGAGGAGCATGACGATGACCATAGCCGCGAACCGGTCCACCGAATAGCGCCCAAGGAGAACCTCTCTGTTCTGGGCGACGAGGTAATCCACATTTCCGGGAACCAGCCACCAGGCCAGGTTGAGCAGGACAACGGCAGCCGTAACCAGCCATCGAATCTTTCCGCGCCTCATCCCGGTTCTCATGGTGTTCGTTCCCTAATTCTCCGTGCGGCAACTGTATTTCCGATCCTCCCAGGCACAGCCTGAGGGAGTATGCCAGACAGGGCGGGTATTCGCAAGTGGCAAAGAGCTTGGAGTTTCCCCGTTTTTTCAAAGAGTGTCTTTATCATTGAAAAACATGTTTGCTATCAGAGAGAAATTCGAAAACAAGAATTTCCTTCTCCCCCTTGAGGGGGAGAAGGTTAGGATGAGGAGGCGTCAGAGGAAGTTGCTGGTTTCTCGTTGCTGGTTTCTTGAAGATTCCCAAGAGACAAAAACAAAAGGTACTAGACCAGAAACAAGTAACCAATAACCAGACACCGTCTTTAACCCCTCACCCCTCCCTGGTTTATTGTAGTCAAGTATTCTTTCTAAATATTTCCCTTTTTCCCTCTGCCACTGCTTTTACTTTGGGACATATTGAACTTTATAAAACGGGGAAAGTCCTGGCAAAAAGCGTGCCATGTTGTTCCTGTTCGTCCCTGTCTATGTTTCGATCTTGTCACCCGGCATTGGGACCGATACGTTGCCGACTCCCGCCGCCCTGAGGTGCTCGGCCAGGGCCAGGGACTGGTCCTCGTCACCGTGGACGAGGAACGTCCGCCCGGGGGAGGGTGAGAGCGACCGCGCGTACGATACAAGCTCGCTCCTGTCGGCATGGGCGCTGAACGCGTTCATTACCGCTACCTCGGCCCTCAGTGTGTATTCCTCCCCGAATATTCGCACGCGCTTCTTCCTCTCGACTATGCGTTTGCCCAGGGTGTTTTCCGCGCAGAAGCAAACCATGACGATCGTGTTCTCCTCTTTACCTATGCCGTGTCTCAAATGGTGGAGTATCCTACCGGCCTCGCACATGCCCGATGCGGATATGATAATGCATGGGTGAGGGTGATCGTTGAGCTTGATGGAATCGCCCGTTTTCCGGATGTACGAGATATTCCGGAAGCCGAACGGGTTCTTGTTAACCCGCAGGTAATTGTATGTCTCTTCGTTATAGCATTCGGGGTGGATGCGGTAGATCTCGGTGGCGTTGACCGAGAGAGGGCTATCGACGAATATCGGCAGCGGGGGAATGGCCCCGGCTTCCGCCAGTTGGTGAAGGATGTACACCACCTGCTGGGTTCTTCCGACAGAGAAGGCCGGAATTAAGATTTTTCCGCCGCGGCTGTAGGTCCTGTTGACAATCGCTGTCAGCTCCCTCTCGATGTTGGACGGGGAGGGGTGGAGCCTGTCTCCGTAGGTGCTCTCCATGATGAGGACGTCGACGTCGTCCACCGGTTCCCTGGACCTGATGATCGGCATTCTCTCACGGCCGAGGTCCCCGGTGAAAACGGCTCTTGTGTGCCGCCCGTTTTCGCTGATATCGAAGACAGCTATGGCCGAGCCGAGAATGTGGCCCGCGTGCATCATGGTCAGCGTAACGGCGGGAGTGATCCGGATGGGTCTCCCGTAGCCTATGGCGATAAACTGGCGCATTGCCCTCTCCGCCTCGACTCCTGTGTAGACAGGCTCTATGGGGGGGAGTCCTTTACGGCCTGCCTTCCGGTTGAGGTATTCGGCGTCGCCGAGCTGTATCCGGGCGGAATCCCTGAGGAGGATTCCGCAGAGGTCGTGAGTGGCGAAAGTGGAGTAAATCGGGCCGGTGAATCCGCTGTTGCAGAGGGTGGGGAGGTTTCCCGCGTGATCGATGTGGGCGTGGGTGAGGACGGCGGCCTCTATCGCCGGCGCGTCGAACGGGAGGTTTCTGTTCCTTATGTTGGCCTCTTCACGGTGCCCGTAGAAGAGCCCGCAGTCGATAAGGATGCCGGCGCCGTCCGCCTCGATGATGTGCATCGAGCCGGTGACGGACCTCACGCCACCGATGAACCTGATCTTCATATAAAAAAGCTTACTCCGGATAACGGCCGTTAATCACCGGATCGTTATTATATGATGATAAATCATCACAGCCTTTTAATTGCGCGTTTCGCTGTTTTTATATGATAATACCAAACTGGGTCAGCAGTGGGACAGTAAATCATGGCATACACGCTCGAGGTAAAAACTTGCCGGCGCGTCGAGTTTATAGACATCACGCATCTGGTCCGTGACCTTATAGAAAAAAAGGGCTTGAAAAACGGGGTTTGTTTTATCTATATTCCCCACACTACGGCAGGCGTCACGATTAACGAGAACGCCGACCCGAGCGTCGTGGCCGATATCCGGGACGCTCTCGAGCGGATGGTCCCGGAGGGGGCCGGCTACCGGCATGCGGAGGGGAACGCCCCGGCGCACGTCAAGGCTTCGCTGGTCGGATCATCGGCGTCCGTCCCGGTTGAGAACGGAAGGCTTGTATTGGGGACCTGGCAGGGTATATACTTCTGCGAGTTTGATGGTCCCAGGAGAAGAAGTGTGATCGTAGCGGTGGTCTAATGCATTTGAGACTAAAGATAGCTTTAACCGTCATCAGCACTGTCGTCGTGCTCTCTCTGCTAGTCTACTTCAGGAGATTCTTTCCGAAGCCCGTGGAGAGGGCGCTGGAGGGTCTCAGGGACTGGTGGCTCCCGATCGCGAAGAAGATAGGCCACGGGCAGACTATCGTGCTGCTCACCATTGTTTATTTCACGGGCATCGCTTTAACTTCGCTGATGGCGAAGTGCATGGGGAAGGATTTCCTGAGGCTGAAGGGAGAGACGATGTGGCTCCAGAGGCTTCAGAGAAAGAGAAAAAAGGACACGCTGGAGACGCTGGAGAGGCAGTTCTAGGCGGCCATGAATATTTTCGGGATTTCGTGTTTTTATCATGACGCCGCCGCGGCGCTCTGCGTGGATGGGAAAATCGTCGCCGCCGCTGAGGAGGAGCGGTTTACGAGGAAGAAGCATGACTTCAGCTTCCCCATAAACTCCATCGACTTCTGCCTCGACTTCGCGGGCCTGAAGATATCCGACATTGACTACATAGTCTTTTACGAGAAGCCGTTCGTGAAGATGGAGCGCCTCCTCTTCACCTATATCTCCACGTTCCCCAGGTCCTTCAAGTCGTTCCTTGCCGCCATGCCCGTGTGGATGAAGGAGAAGATGCACATACCTTCGATCATTCAGAAGGAGACCGGCTTCGAGGGGCCGGTGCTCTACACCGACCACCATATATCGCACGCGGCGAGCTCTTTCCTGTGCTCTCCATTCGAGGAGGCCGCCATCTACACCGTTGACGGTGTGGGCGAGTGGAACACGGCCACTTATGGAATAGGAAAGGGTAACGAAATCGAAATTCTCCGCGAGATTAACTTCCCGCATTCGCTCGGCCTCCTCTACAGCGCGTTCACGAGCTACCTCGGTTTCAGGGTGAATAACGGGGAGTACAAGGTGATGGGAATGGCCCCCTACGGGCGGCCGAAATACGTCGACGAGGTCAGGCAGCTCATCGACATCAAGGACGACGGCAGCTTCAAGCTGGACATGGACTACTTCGCCTACCACTACAAGCTCGAGAACCTGACCAAAAAATTTACCGACCTCTTCGGCCCGCCGCGCGAGCCGGAGGCAGTCTTCTTCAACTACATAACGCACCCGGACAAGGACCACCCGGAGTGGGACGAGGAGCTTGCCCGGGTGAACCAGCGCTACGCCGACATAGCACGCAGCATCCAGGAGGTCACCGAGGAGGTCATGCTGAAGACAGCCGGTTTTCTCCACAAAGAGACGGGAATGGATTACCTCTGCATGGCGGGCGGCGTGGCCCTGAACTGCGTTGCCAACGGCAAGGTCCTCAGGCAGACCCCCTTCAAGAATATATGGATACAGCCGGCCGCGGGGGATTCCGGAGCCGCCATCGGTGCGGCCCTCTACGTCCACAACACTGTCCTGGGCAACCCCCGGACCTACATCATGAATAACGCTTACCTCGGCCCGTCATACAGCGAGGAGTCCATCAAGAAGTGGCTGGACGAGGAGTGTATTCCCTACACTGAGTATTCTGCGAAGGAACTTCCGGCGGCGGTGGCGAAGCTGATAGCGGATGAGAACGTAGTGGGTTTCTACCACGGCCGTATGGAGTTCGGCCCGAGGGCCCTCGGTGCCAGGTCCATCCTTGCCGACCCGCGAAAGCCGGAGATGAAGGATGTGCTGAACGAGAAGATAAAGAAGCGCGAGCAGTTCAGGCCGTTTGCGCCGGCGGTCCTGGTCGAGAAGGTCAATGATTACTTCGATATCGGTGCCGACGAGGCTCCTTACATGCTCCTGGTGGGCGAGGTGCGGCCGGACAAGAGGAAGGTCATACCCGCCGTCACCCACGCCGACAACACGGCCCGCCCCCAGACGGTGAGGCGGGAGGTCAACCCCCGCTACTACGACATCATCGCCGAGTTCGAGAAACTGACGGGGGTCGCCGTGATAATCAACACGTCCTTCAACGTCCGCGGCGAGCCGATTGTTTTAACCCCTCAGCAGGCGTACAACTGCTTCGCGACCACCGACATGGACTACGTGGTCCTGGAGCGCTTTATAGTCTCCAAATAAAAAAGACAGGCTGCTTTTTTCAAGAAAAAAAGCAGCCTGTCTTTTTTATTTTACAGCTTCTTTAAAAGACCGGTTCTCTCGTTGAACTCCACGATGAGCTTGTCCCACTCGTCGGCCTGGTTGAAGGTCTCCGTCCAGAAGTCGGGCTCCCAGAGGGCGTTGAGCTCCTCCACGGTCTTCCCCTGCTGCTCCACCCAGGTGAAGTACTTGAAGTTGTGGATGCTCTTCTGGTCGTAGTAGTTGAGCTCCCTCATGTTGTCTATGCCGATACCCTTGATGTAGCGCGCGTATACGCGCTCGGCGGAGCCGGCGTCGAAGGTGCCGTACTTCTCCTTGTACTCCTCCATGCGGCTGCCGTATAGCTCCATCGAGTCGGTTAGGGGCGTGAAGATTATGTCGCGGCCCGATAGCTCGTAGTACTTGGCCGCTTTGATCGCCGCTACGAGGTTGCAAATGCTGGATATTCCCAGGAGTTCCAGCTTGTCTACGATCTCTGTCTTGACACCCTGTTTCTCCAGGAACTTTTTGCCCGCATCCTCGTTGAATAGCCTCATGAGGCGTATCGTCGCTTCGTCGTCAATCGCGCAGATCATGTCCGTATTCCGGACGTTGTGGATCCAGGGGATGTGCTTGTCGCCGATGCCCTCTATCCTGTGGCCGCCGAAGCCGAAGAGGAGGAGGGTGGGGCACTGGAGGGCCTCCGTGGCGATCACCTTCATATGGGGGAATTTCGTCCTCAGGTAGTCTCCGGCGGCAATGGTCCCGGCCGATCCCGTGGCGGAAACGTAGGCCGCGAACCGGCTATCCGGCCGTTTCTCCTTGTTCCATATCTCCTCGAGGATGCCGCCCGTCATGTTGTAGTGCCAGATGCCGTTTCCGAACTCGTCGAACTGGTTGAAGATGACGACCCCATCCCCGCGCTCGCGCCGCAGCTCCCAGCACTTGTCGTAGATCTCCTTCACGTTGGATTCGCATCCGGGTGTTGCGAAGATCTCGTCAGTCCCGACCTCGCGCAGCCACTCGAAGCGCTCCTTGCTCATCCCCTCCGGGAGGATTGCCACTGCGGGACAGGCCAGCAGCGCGCAGTCGAAAGCGCCCCCACGGCAGTAGTTCCCCGTGGAGGGCCATACTGCCTTCTGCGTGGTCGGGTCGAAGTTGCCGCTGGTGAGCCTGGGCACGAGGCAGCCGAAGCCCGCACCGACCTTGTGGGACCCGGTGGGGAACCATTTACCCTCCAGGCCGATAATCCGCGCATCCACGCCCGTCAGCTCGGGCGGGAACTCCATCCAGTTACCCTCGTTGTAAAGGCCGCCTTTCTCCTTGGGCTCGTTCTTCCATGTTATGCGGAAGAGGTTGATCGGGTCTATATCCCAGAGGCCGACTTCCTTCAATCTATCTTTTATCTTCCCGGGGACCTTTGTCGGGTCTTTCTGCTCCGCGAACGTAGGTATGATGACGTTCCTCTCGCGAGCTCTCTGGACAGTCTTCTCAAGGACCTTCTCGTTGATCTCTTTAATTATTCTCATTGTAGGTTCTCCTGCAGTTTTTTCCCCGAGGTTAAAAGTAGAGTAGTATTTCTAGCAGAGGGAGTCAGCTAAGTCAATCCTTATTATGGCCTTATTATGGCCTTGACGCAGTAGGTAAATTATACTATAATATATATGATGAAGCAGGAAGAGGGACAGATAAAGCTGGAAAGTCACGGTGAAGAGATCGCCATTACTCAAGCGGGTTTTTCGTGCCTGGTGGACAGCTTTATTCCTTCCTTTACCGAGATGACGGTCACCATCTCCCTCCCCGGTGAAGGAACGGGACAGAGTGAGATCTCCTGCAGGGGGGTTGTTGTCGGCTGTAATCGACTCGGGGAGAAAGAGTACCGTCTCCTTCTCTACTTTCTCGATCTCGACGAGGAGTCCAGCCGCAAACTCGCCCCCTACTGCTCGTCCCTCTAAGGCTCGCCTCTCCCGCCCCGCGCTCAGCTCGCCCATTCCTGATTGTAATCGTTTGCCCGATAGGGTAATAGGGCCTACTAGGACATTCCCCGATAATTCGGATAAAAGCTGCTTAATTGATTGATTTTGAACCCGATATAGATTTCATCAAATGAACAAGTCGTATCTAAAAATACTCCCTCTCCTCTTGGTAAGGGGAGGGCCAGGGTGAGGGGATAAAGACGGTGTCTGGTTACTGGCTACTGGTCTAGTATCTTATGTTTTTGTCTCTTGGGAATCTTCAAGAAACCAGCAACGAGAAACCAGAAACTGCCTGGAACACCCCCTCACTCTAACTCTCTCCCCCTCAAGGGGGAGAGAGGATTTCCTGAAGCAGGCTATTGGAGCAAGAATAAACAGTCCCCGATTGATAAAGCATAAATCGCAGAAAAAACGGTGAAAGTCCAAGCACTTTGAGATTGACTTGTCCCGGTCGCCATATTACAGTACTCCGCCCTACTAAGCAGGGTGCGTGTCCGAAAACAGATGACGGACGCCTCAAAAGTATAAAAAATTAGCAGGAGGTAGATGGATGAGTAAAGAGAAGGCTATGCAGTATATCGAGGAGCTTGGAGACCTCAAAACCGATATGTACAACGGGGATTTCCTCCAGACATGGGATCATCCGATCGATGAGATCAAGGCCGTTTTCACCATTGCGCAGGCTCTGGAAGAGCTGTACAGGGCCAATATCTCCTGCGAGGTGTTTACGAGCAGCCTTGCAGTCTCGAACTTCAGGGACAAGTCGACCCGGACCAGGTTCTCCTTTGCCGGCGCCTCGAGCCTTCTGGGGCTTGATCTCCTGGACATGGACGAGTCGAAGACACAGGTGGCGCACGGAGAGACCGTCAGGGAGACTGCCAACATGATCTCCTTCCTCACTGAGGTGCTCGGCATCAGGGATGACCTTTTCCTGGGTTACGGCCACAAGTACGAGAAGGAGGTGGCCGAGGCCGTCGATGCCGGCTATAAGGAGGGAGTTCTTCCCCAGAGGCCGTCTGTTATCAACCTCCAGTGCGACAGGGACCACCCGACACAGTCCCTCTCCGACCTCATACACCTCATCAAGACCTTCGGCGGCGCGGAAAATCTCCGGGGCAAGAAGATCGCGATGACCTGGGCGTACTCCCCGGCGTATGGCAAGCCGATGTCCGTCCCCCAGGGGATCATCGCGCTCATGAGCCGCTTTGGCATGGACGTCGCTCTTGCCCACCCCGAGGGGTACGACCTGATCCCCGAGATCGTCGATATCGCCGCGAAGAATGCCAGGGAGTCCGGCGGGACCTTCGCAAAGGTCCACAGCCTGGAAGAAGCCTTCAAGGACGCGGATGTCGTCTATCCCAAGAGCTGGGCCCCCGTGACCGTCATGGAGAGGCGGACGGCCCTCCTAAAGAAGGGGAAGGCCGGCGCGGCCGCGATGGAGGAGCTCGAGAAGGAGTGCGTTGCGAACAACGACAAGTACAGGAACTGGGAGTGCACAGAGGAGATGATGAAGCTGACGAAGGACGGCAAAGCCCTCTACATGCACTGCCTCCCGGCCGACATCACCGACCTGAACTGCGAGGCGGGAGAGGTCGCCGACTCGGTCTTCGAGCGGTACCGTATCCCCACCTACAAGGAGGCCGAGCACAAGCTCTACGTCATGGCCGCGATGATCCTCCTCACGCGCTTCGAGAACGCCCCCGAGATCCTGAAGGGGATCGTAAAGAGGAACACTCCCCGCAGGAGCGGTTGATCCTCATAGTACTTCGCGATAGGGAAGCAATAAGAAAGCGTCCCCACGGGAGTGGGGACGCTTTCTTTGTTAGGGAGATAGGGGAGGAGAGTTGGTCTATAGCCTCGGGCTCACGTTGAACTCACCTGTCCCGTCTTGGCGGGATCAGGTGCAGCGCTTTGTTAGGTGGTTGGATAT
>Ga0208771_1000694_pt1 | contig 19714 bp, 15 predicted proteins | sample AntAceMetag02UKX_FD_184775 | JGI IMG/M metagenome (GOLD analysis project Ga0208771, IMG submission 184775) | Saline lake microbial communities from Ace Lake, Antarctica - Antarctic Ace Lake Metagenome 02UKX (SPAdes) (version 2) | ecosystem: Environmental > Aquatic > Non-marine Saline and...
GTCAGAGGCGGATAATGTTCTGGTCAATACGGGCCTTCCCCGCCTGCCTCTGCCTCTTCTGCTACGGCTTTCGGTTCTGGTGAGGGTTTTCGGGGTGGACTTGATCATGCCTTTTTTCAATCTTATCTTTTTGGGTTTGAAGGTGAGTTTGAACGGTTTAATTCCCTTTATCTGCGTCAGGTCGTCTTTGAGATCATCGATCTCAGGGGCGTTTACGTCCATCCATTCGCAGAAGATTTCGAGCCCGGCGTTGAGCTGGCTGCGTAGTTCCTCATCCTCCATGAGCATCCAACTAAGCGGATATTTTGCATTTTCGTCTTCGATTTCGATTTTCACTTTGGCCAAACCTATTTCGAACTCGATCGCTTCTGTCACGAGGGGCCAGGTCGGTCCATAGGGTCCGGGGACGCGGCGTGTATTTGGGTCGTTGAAATCGATGTCGAGAGCGAAGGCACTGAGAAAATTCGGATCATTAACATCATTGATATCGGAAAATTCATTAAAATCGGCGAAGTCTTCGGGGTTAGTCTCTGCGACGGCCTCTTCAAATTCTTCGGCCTGTTCGGCGGCCCACTCGTCGAGTAGATCCTCGTACTCCTGCTCGGTGAGCATAAAGATATCGGAGAAATCCAGTTGGTCGTTTCGATCGATGAGTTTTGGGTTAAAATCTTTCAGCATAGCCAATGCGTACCTGATAGCGGAGTTGCAGGAACAGCTGGCGGCCTGATAGTCAATTATGTACTGGTTGCGGTGGCGCTGAGCGGCGATGCGCGTAGTAAGGGTATAGCCCGTTATCGCGAGCACAACGAGCAATACCAGTATCACGAGCAGTACGATGCCGGAAGCATTTCTACCGGCTCGATAGTACCTACTACCTCCGGGGTGGTCGCACTCGTTCTGGTTTCGGGCCTTTGCCATCTTCATCTTCTTCATTACCTTCTGCATCTTTATCGTTCGGATCGTCTCCTACGTCTTCGTCCTCATCCTTTTCGGGTTTTGGTATTTTGAACTTGATTTCCCTGGTTCTGTCGACTGCTATGATTCGCATGACTCTTTTTTCTTCCGGCACCTCAAGGGTTCCATCTGCCATTTCCACAGGGTGTGCGAAAGAAATTGTTATCGCAAGGCCCGGTACAAGCGTACCTCCGGCCCATTCATCCCTGAAAGAGCCGCCCTGCACGGCTTGAATCTGGAAAAACGTGACTCCCTCGCAAATCGGCACGAGGGGATAATTTTCTTCCCAGGTCTCTCTTTGCTGGTCAAGCATTCTATCTTCGAATGCCATACCGTTGTAGCTTCGGTATAAGACAAGGGCATTGGCGTCACTTTCGAGATCATAGCCGGTCTGCCAGACGATTTCCTCGTAGGGTATCGTTTTAAAGGCGGCCTCCTCTATGCTTCTGACAATTGTGAGTTTGGCCTTTTGGTAATCTCCATCGAATTTATTTTCGAAAGTAATCTCGGCTTCCTCGGGTGCTACTGCAACAATTCTGTCGAGGTCTTCGGCGATTCGCTGTAGCACTTCGACGGCGAGCCTGGGTGCTTCGATTTTTCGTGTTATGGCGTCGGCGCTTGCTACGGCCCGGCCGTAGATGCCGAGTACTGCAACCAGAACCATCGCACCTATTGTCAGTGCGGCGATTAACTCAGCAAGCGAAAACGCCGGCCTGGAACATGCTATATGTAATCTATTTTCTGCTGTGTTCATCAGGTAATCATTCTTCTTTCGAGTTGAGTATCTTCCAGAGTTCATCGAAAGGCATTTTACTGAGTTCTTCGAAGGTGTAGTCGCCCCAGACATCCGGGTCGTATGGAGTACCCGTTTCGCCTTCCTGATCGCTACCATCCAACAAGTCTTCAATCTCCTCCTTCTTCTGGCGTATTTTATTCTGCTCTTCTTCATGTATTCTTCTATCTTCCCAGGTGGGATTGCCCCCGGTGTTTTCATAGAGTTCAAGCTCACTTTTGATGAACTGCCCGTCGCTGGTCAGCATCATGCCGTTTTCAATCCACTGCTCGATGGTCTCGACGTCGACATCAGCGTACTCGGCGGCTTCTTCAATCGTTTCGATGATCTGGTCTGCAAAGTCATCGCCTTGCCTGCTTTTCATAAGTTCGAGCAGTTGAGCTTCTGTCAGTTCTGTTATCCAGTGTGTGAGTTCGACTTTTTGCAGTTCGCCCTCGGTGTCGGTGTACTCTGCAAAGCATACGGCCCGAATCCATGTTTTTGAGGTTGTCGGCACAATGAATGTTTCGACGGTGGTCTGCCATTGAATACCCGGATTTATTTCGCTCTCGCCATATTCAACAGTTACCTCGACCGAGCTTTGTGAGAGGAGCCTTTCCATGTTGTCTCTTGCAACATCAAAGGCCTGCATGCGCATCGTCGAATCCGCGGCGGCGGCCACACAGCGGTTTATGACGGTAAAGACGCCGGAACAAAACAGCGCCAATATCGTCACGGCGGCTACGGCTTCGGGCAGGCTGAAGCCCGGAGCGCAACGTCGAGTTTCGAACTTGATTTTTTTAGAAAACCACATCTTCCACACTTCTCGGGGCCAGTATTTCGAGGTCCCCTTCCTTTGCGACAATCATTCTGTTTAGCCGGTTTATCACGACCGTATAGGGCTGCTCGTCGTTATCGAGCAGGACGATTTTCCCGCCGTACTGCCAACCCGAATGGCCGGCGCGAAACTTTGCCTCACCTTCATTGGTCCATTTTCCGTCGTCGAACTCGACATAGGCGACCATGCAATTGGGGCCGAAATAATTGTCTATAATGATTTCTTCTTCATAAATTGCGAACACATCGGCGGTGCTGATCTCGCGGAGCAGATAAGCTTGTTCGCCAATATCGATAATAATTTCGTATCTTCTGTCGCCCTGGGCGGCAGCGGCGGCGGCCATTTGCATGGCCGAGACAAACTCATGCACGTCAGCCTTGAAGGTCTTTCTGCCGACCAATCCTAAAAGACTGAGCGTAGCCATACCGACTATAAGCCCTATAATCACGATGACGACTATCAACTCGGTGAGCGTAAAGGCGCTCCTGCTACAACGCATTGAGTTCGCAAGTTTGCGCATAAGGTAGAACTTTCGAATCACATAGCATCGGTGTTTCTCAGGTCGGCGTCGTAACCCTCGCCGCCTTCCTCACCGTCTTCACCCCAACTGATGATTTCAAATGGCTTGCCGCTCTCGGGATAGGGGTCGTAGTAGAACTCATTTCCCCATGCATCCAATCCGACCTCGGTGGTCTCGAGATAGCCCCCCGGGGGATAATTGACGGCATCACTGGGGGGGTTGACGAGAGCATCGAGTCCTTCCTCTTCGGTCGGGAACTGGCCGCTGTCCATCTTGAATTGATTGACGGCGGAGGCAAGCGCTTTTAGATTGACTTTTGTGGTTGTGACGCGCGCCTTGTCAATCTGGTTGGTCACTTTTGTTACTACCAGTGCCGCGAGCAAGCCGATGATAATGAGCATTGCCATCAGTTCGACCATTGTGAAACCGGCTCTTGTCCTTTTGTTCTTTTTGTTCATCTGCATCCAAGCTCCTATGAATGACATTCTCTTAGAAATTCGATACTTCCAAAATTGGCAATATTGTCGCGTAAGCAATTATACCGATTACTCCGGCCATGACAATTATGATTAACGGCTCAATGGCGGCACTGAGCCTTTCGATAACTACGTCGGTGGAGGCCTCGAGGTTGTTGCTGATGTTTTTGAGCATTTTCTCCAATTCGCCGCTTTTTTCTCCGACTGCGACCATGTGGGCTATACTGGGGTCGATTACGCCACTGTCTTTTAGTGGTGTTGCTATGTCTGCTCCTGCGATAATTCGCTCCCTGGATTGCTGGACGGCCTTTTTCATGAGGCTGTTTCCTGTGGTCTCGGCCACGACTCGCAGCGATTCGGCCATGGCCAGGCCGTTACCGAGGAGCGTCGAGAGTGTGGAGGCGAAACGTGCAACGACGCGCTGCCTTATGAGAGGGCCGAAAAGCGGCAGCGACAGCAGGAGCCTGTCACGCCAATAGGCGCCTCGTTCGGTCTTGACGAAACGTTTGATAAGCCAGACAATACCGAAAATGACGATGGCGATAATCAGCAATTTCCACCAGGTGGTCAGGACAGCGCCGACGTTCATCAACTGCTTTGTTATCCAAGGCAGTTCCTGGCCCGTTCTTTCGATCTGGGCACCGATTTTGGGGATGACCTTCGTTGTCAGGACGAGGATTGCGGCCAGGCAGAAGAGGATCAGGATGATCGGATATATCATTGCGGTTTTTACTTTGGATTCGACCTTCTGGCGTTTTTCCATGAAACCGGCGATGGTGGTAAAGCTTTTACCGAGTGTTCCGGTGACTTCCCCGACGCGAATCATACTTATATATATGATGTCGAAGAAAGCGTCGTGGTCTTTCAAGGTGTCGGTAAAGGATTCTCCGGTGACGACGCGGTCGCGAATGTCGGTGACGGCGGTTTTGAACCGGCCGTCGGATATCTGGGGGGCGAGGACGGAAAGGGACTCAGTCAGTTTTATGCCGGAATCGAGGAGTGTGGACATCTGCTTTGTGAAATCGATGATCTGATTTTTATTTGTTTTTTGCAGCATCGCGAACAGCGCGGATTTGCTTTTTTCTCTTGCGCTGACTTCGGTAATCGAGGTCGGGTGGATGCTGCGAACGCGCAATTGCTTTCTGGCGGCGAATGGGCTTTCGGCGGCGATGGCGCCCTTGACCTTTTTGCCGTTTCCGGCTATGGCTATGTACTGATATCTTGGCATAAGCGCCGTCCCTTTACATCACGTCCGCCTGTGTGACTCGCAAGACCTCAGCAACGGTTGTTACTCCCTCCTGGACTTTTCTCGCCCCGTCCATTCTCAAAGTCTGGAGCCCGGCGCCGAGTGCGGACTTCTTAATTACGCCGGCGCTTTCTCTTTTGTATATCAGTTCCTGAATTTCTTCGCTGATTAGCATCAGTTCGTAGACCCCTGTTCGGCCTCGGTATCCTGTCTTGAAACATTTTTCACAGCCTGTGCCCGCGTAGAACTTTCCACCCTGGGGCGTATCGTTCGTGTGGCCGTTGCTCAAGAGGATTCCGAGTTCTCTCAATTCGTGCGGCGCCGGTTCATATTGCTCTCTGCAGTTCGGGCAAATCTTTCGCACCAGTCTCTGTGCCATTATAGCGATCACGGACGAACTTGCCAGATATGGCTCGACTCCGAGATCGAGGAGTCTGCTGACCGCACCGGCTGAATCGTTGGTGTGGAGGGTGCTGAATACGAGGTGGCCTGTGAGCGAGGACTGGATAGCCATTCGCGCGGTTTCGACATCGCGGACTTCGCCGACCATTATGACGTCGGGGTCCTGACGTAGTACGTGGCGGAGCGAGTTGGCGAAATTCATTCCCTTCTTGCTCGCGACCTGCATCTGGCTGATTCCACCGAGCTGATACTCGATTGGGTCCTCGATGGTCATGATGTTCTTTTCTGCTGAGTTGATTCTGTTGAGGCAGGCGTATAGGGTGGTGCTCTTGCCGCTTCCGGTCGGCCCTGTGACGAAGATGACACCGTGCGTTCGCGTGAGCAGTGCGTCGAATTTTTCCATGTCCTTTTTCCAGAGTCCCAGTTCGTTGAGTCCGTAGAGTGCGGTGCTCTTATCGAGCAATCGGAGGACGCTTCGCTCGCCGTAGCTTGTGGGCACGGTGCTGACACGCAGGTCTACTTCTCGCTGTCCGAGGCGGACGCTGCATCGGCCGTCCTGGGGCATACGGCGTTCGGCGATATCCATTCCGGCCATGACCTTGATACGTGAGATGATCAGGGGCAGGACGTTTCTGTTGAGGCTGAGGGAGTCGTAAAGGATGCCGTCGATACGATAGCGGATCTGAATTTTTGTTTCGTATGGGTGGACATGAATATCACTTGCCCTCATCTGGAGGGCTCGAAAGAGGATGTCGTTTACGAGCCTGATGACGGGCGGGCGATTGACGACGTCGAGCAGGTCGTCGGATGTGGTCACTTCGTCGATGAGTTGGTCGAGATTCTGGGAATCGAGTTCCTCGGCGACCTCTTCGATGACGGTGTTCCTCTGTTCGTATGCGACATCGATGGCGGCGGTGATGGCGGTTTTTGTCGATACGGCAGGTCTTACGGGCAGGCCCGTCATCTTCGATACGTTGTCGAGGACGTTTGTATCGAGGGGCTTTGAGAGGACGACCGTGACTTCGCCGTTACTGTCTTCGCTTTGCGTGGCTATCAGGAAATGATGCTGCGCATAGGTTGCGGGGACGGCCTCTATGAATTCGACAGGGACGTCCTCGGCGGACACCTCGGCGAGATACTCCTGGCCGAGCGCAGCGGCGAAGAGCTTCAAGACCTGCTCTTCGGTAAAGAACGGACATGCAAGCAGGGCTTCATCGAGCCGGCCTGTTGCTTCGCTGCTTTCGAGAAACTCGGCAAGCTGCGAGGCATCCACGACGCCAGTTTGCTCAGCGGTTTTTATCAATAAGTTTTTCATACGTGAGACTGCGTTTTGTGTTATGCAAGTGATATCAGTCTTCTTCAAGAATCCTCAACGGGTCCATGGGCTCCTCTTTGAGGCCGGGCCAGATGGCGTAGGCCTGCATTTCCGCTTCAAGTTTTTCAAACTTATCTCGATTATATTGCGAGATAAGCTTGAGGTCTTCGAGGGAAGCATCGGTGCCGGGCCTGAGGATATGAGCCTTTACAAATATGTAGGTCTTATCCTGTACGGATGACTTGACCACGCTTCTGAACGCCGGGCCTATGAAGGGCAGATCACCCAGTATAGGAATCTTCTCGGTCTCTTTGCCCTGTTGAATCTTTTCCATACCGCCGAGGATTATGGTGCTCTTATCAGGTACGGTGACAATGGTCGAGACGTCGGTATCGGCGGTATCTGGGGGATTCTCACCTCCAAGTGCTGAGGTGAATCCCGAACGATTGAGCGTTATTTCCAGTCGCAGCATGTTCCCTTCACTAATGTGCGGAGTTATAGTGAGTGTAATACCGGCCGAGTAGTCATCGAATTCGGTCTGTGTTGAAGTCGTCGGATTGTCGGTTCCAATGATGTTCGATGAAGTTCTCTTGACGTATGTAGTATCAATTGTTTTTATGGTGCCTAATTCGGCATCGTTAACGAGGAGTTTCGGCCTTGCCATGACTCTTCCGTATCCCTTTGATTGCATCGCGGTCAGCAAGGCATTGATTTTTCGGTCACCGTAGAAGCCGGTAAACTGACCGAATGAGGAACTGAATTCCATGAATCTTTTTCGATCGCTATCCGGACCGGTCAACAAATCATAAATAACGCTTGTCACAGGGGTCTGGCCGGAGACGAGCGACGCATCAGGAATTGCTGAGAGCAAGTCGAGGTCGAAGTTGAAGATGTCGTCTTTTGTAATCTGGACCAATGTGACGTCGATGAGGACCTGGGGCCTTCTCTTATCAAGTGTCTTGATGAGGTCTCCTATCCATACCTGGTTTTTTCTGCTGGCATAGACGATAATTGAAAAGGTGTTTTCATCCGAAATGATTGTGATCTGCTCTTCGGTTTTCGATTTGGATTCCTTTGAAATAATCTTTCCTGCCTTGTCCTCCTGGGTGATGGTATCTTTTACAAGCTGGTTGAGGAGAGTGGCGAGACTTTCAGGCTCCTGGTTCTCGAGCGAGTAGAGGACATATGGCTTGGCGGTTTCCTGGGCCTCTGCGTCTACGTATGCGATGATTGTGGCGACCCTGATGTGCTGCTCTGCGGTTGCGTTTACCAGCAGCGAATTGGTTGCGTCGATGATTACTACCTGGGGCTCTTCTCCGAGCGGTTCTTCGGCACTTCCGACGGTTGAGGGGGTAGAGCCTATCCTGCCCTTGGCGCCGGTTGTTGGTGTGCCGGGCCTGCTGGGTCTTCCTGACGTCGGCCTCTTGGAGGAGGAGGAGCTTTTTGAGGCGCCAATCACGTTCAGCTCTTCCAGTTTCGCTTTGACCTCTTCGGCTCCGACATACTGGATTTCGTAGGCTCGCATGGTGCGCAGGTCCTGCTGCTCGACGTCGAGTGAGTCTATGAGGTCCTCTACGAGGGTGAGTTGATCTTCAAGACCGATCATGAGGATTCGGTTTGTTCTCTCATCGGCGTCGAGATATACGGTGGGTTTCGGCGCCTGGGTTGTCGGCGGGATCGATTTCGGTTTCCTGGACGGGGGCGTGGGTCTGCCTTTGGACCTGCGCGACGGTCTTTTCGAAGTGGGAGTGGATTTGGTGGCCGCGGGCAGACCAATATTTATTGATATGCTTCCCAACTGCTCGGCAAGTTCTTTTATTTTGGGAGCAAGGGTGGGGGCCATTGTGTATCTTAGCTGTCTGTACCTGAATTTTTTCGGTTTGCCGGGCTTATCGACCATCTGGAGGAAGCGCTCGATGCGCGCCATTCGGTGAGAATAACCGATTACGATGAGCGTTCCGGTATCGGTAATTGGTTTGATGTCAATGCCGAGACTCAAGGAATCGAGAAGGGTCTTTGCGTGGACGGGGTCTATGTGGTCGAGTTTGAAGATGCGTGTTACGGTGAGATGGCCGTAGCCAATGTTGCCGGTGTCGTCATCGACAATTTTGGGGTCATAGAGCAAAGCTTCTCCCTTGGGAACAACCGTGAGGAGTTTTCCTCTTCGTATCATTACAAAGCCGTGAAACTGCAAGATATTCTGGGCGCGTTCGTAGAATTCCCTTACAGTCATAGGTCCCTTGAGACCGCCGCTAATCGTGAGTGTGACTTCGCCTTTGAGTTTTAGCGGGTCATACATTGGGTCCAGGCCCAAGGTCTCACCGATGAAGTTCACAAAATCGACGAGCGGGAGTTTGGGCGGGAGATTAAACTCAAGAACAGCATCCGGGTCCGGCAGGTCATTTGGGTCGTAGCTTCGGAATTTCCACTTGTGTTCGGGAGGAATTGGTGGAATTATTTCACGCTCTTGTGCAGAGAGAGGTTGTGGAGCAGGAGTTTGCTCCGGGGTCTGCGCGATCAGAGCGGGCTGTTGCTCCTGCTGCTGGAGTTTGGATTCGACGGACTGCAATCTTTGTAGAATTGCTGCGAGCAGGGCGTTTTGAGTAGACTGGTCTGCCTGGGCAGCGGTGGTATCAATGCCTTCGGAAGGCTCGGCGGGCGGCGTTGTCTGCGGGATTTCCAAAGGCTGCTCCGGCTCGGTGGGCGGCACAGTTTGTGCAGGTTCCCGGATTTGTTTTTCTTCCGGCTCGGTGGGTACTACGGCTTGCGTGGGTTGCTGGGGTTGTTCATTCGGCTCGGGGGTCTGCTCGGCGGTCTTTGCTTCCAATTTTTCGAGTGAATCGAGGGCCCGAGCGAAAAGTTCGCTGTTTCCCGGAGCAGGCGCATCGGTTTCTATTTGCTGGGTTTGAGGAACTTGCCGGATATTATCAGGCAGTTTTATTTCGGGCGCCGGGATAAGCTGAGCGGTGTTTGGTTCGGTTATTTGGGTGGTGGTTTTGTTTTGGGCCTGGTCAAGTGTTTTGAGAAGGCCGTTGAAAAGTCCGCTCTTTGCTGGAGTGTTTGCATCGGCCTCGACCTGGCGGGCGAGTGCGGCAAGGGCGGCGATTCTTTCCATGTCGGCGTCGGAGATTTCGGCTTTATTTGGCTCCGGGGCGACGGCCAGTTTGATTTCGACGGGTGCGGCGGGCGCAGCGGTTGGTTTCTGAAGCTTTTTGACCGCCGATACGATCTTGTCGAACTTTGCGGCCGGGGCAACGGCCAGAACGGCATCATCATGGACGTCAATAATCGCCCCGGGCCTGCCAGTGGTCAGCGGCGGTTCGACGAAGCTGCCGATCAAGATGTCACCAAGCTCGGCGGCAAGTTCGTCTTTGGCCGGCATAGTTGCCGCCTCTGAGGCGGGGAGAATCTGCTTGATGACGAATTTTTCTTTGCTGTCGACGATTTTGAGAACAGAGGCTATCTTGAGCAACTGCTTTGGCGGGGCCGTTACGAGGAGAGTACCGGGGTTAGGCAGCATTGAGACGGTGCCAATGTTGAGTTGTTTGAGGTAATCCTTGCCCTGTTGGGCGGAGATGTTCTTGAGTCTAAAGACTCGGTACGGCGATATCGGTGCGTCAGGGGCGCTTTCCGCAGCGAAAAGCCATGTGCCGGCGAGTGCAATCATTACTGTCAGGATTAGAACGACAGTCCTGCAGGCGTTGATTTTGCCTGTCATATACCAACTCCTCTTGGGGGCGTTTGAGTCATGCGATATCCCGTTTTGCAGGCTTGACGATTAGTCCCACACGCAGTCCCTTTGCGTGTGAGGGCCCGCAAAATTGGCGTCCCCTTTATCAGATCGAACATAATTTTTGGCTTATCGGACATCCCGGCCGAAAACTTTCAAAGTAAGCTTTTTAGTTAAAAGCACTTACATAACTTCAATTTTTCCTCTGTGTTTCTGTATTATCGAATATCCAGAAGAGACTATTTAATCAGACAAAGAAAAAGGGCAAAAGTTCCCCATTTAGGGCCAGTAATCATGCAATTATACAGCCAGTATCGCTCTAAAAACGCAAAAAACGGACGAAAACAGCACGGCTGCAAGTAAACCTTTCAAATCGACGGGATTGATTACGAAGATAAAGCCATTGAGTTCAGCTTTTGAAGCTGTGCTTTGCGGCAATCTTTCGGCTTGAAGCATCGGCAGCACTTGATGTAAGAGCCTTTTTTAGCTGGATTTAGATGCGAGATTGTTTGTAATCGGGCTCTTACTATCGTTCGGAAGTGAGAAACGACGCCGGTTGGATCGTTTCTATTTGTCGTCGGCCGTTCTCTCGGAGGGTCGGGGCGGTCTTGACGGGCGGGTGCTTCTTGGCCGCGAGGTTCTTCTTTTGGGCCTGGTCTTCTTCGTCGATGTTGCCTTTTCATTCGCTTTGGCCCTCTTTCTGTCGCGCTGCATTTTTCTCAGCTTGTCAATTCCGATCTTCTTGCTCCTGGAGGGCCCATTGTCGAGACCAAGGTCTTTGAGTTCCTCGCCCAAGTGGCCGAGTCTGCCGGCCTCCGGAGCTGTGATTCGCATTGATTCGGGGTCTGCGGGCGCAGGAGTTGTGGCGACATCGCTGGGCGGGTTCGAAGAATCAGATTGGCCCATCGCGCCACCTGCCATCGCTGCGAGTTCCGCGAATAGTTTTTCGGCCATAGCCGCTTCGTCTTCACTGCTCATCGGCTTCTGAGTGTTCGTGTTCACTTTCGAGGAGATGCCGCTGAGTAATGACGGATCGACCCTGCTCGATGGGGGCATGACAGATGTTGGTCTTGAATTAGTCGGGGCATTGTTGGCGCCTGCGAGCAGGCTCACCCTTGCCGGTCTGGGCTCGGGCGTGAGTTCATAAGTCCGGTTGCCGCCATTGACGACGATAACGCCGTCCTTTATCTGCTCAATAGTCAGATGACCGACCTTGTCGGACTCTCTGACCCACTCGACCTCTCTGTTGGGGTATCTGATCATGGCCAGGGAGAGGTCCGGGCGGGATTCGTAGAAACTGACGGCGACGACGGTAAATTTGGCCGAGGCTTTCGGTGGTTGGGGGATCGGGGGAGGCTGCGTGCCTCCCTGTCGATGTTTCGGATTATCCGTTTTGGGCGGCTTCTTGACGATTTTAGGAGGATTTAGGAATTTGGCGAAAAGTGCGGCCTGGACAACGAGCGGTGAGGTCTGTGCTCCGTCTGCCGGGTTTTTCGTCACCTCGGCGCTGTTGAATTTATCGATCACGCCGGGTGATTTTAGCAGTTTTTCAACCGCCACGTCTTCGCTAATGCCGAAGAACGCCGGGACCGTAAAAAACACCGCAGCCAGTACAGCCGCCAGAACACTCGTAATCTTCAAAGTTTTAACCATTTTAAACCTCCCTAAGGTCTTTTAGTTTTTGACATCGCTGGGGGGCTTTGGTTCCGTCCAATGCATTATTTTTTTGAAATAATCCTTCTCGTTTGCCGCAAAGGCACCGCTATGGTCGTATGTGTGGCATTGATAGCAGTCCGACTTTGGCTCTTGCGTCTTCTTTTTCCCCCTGGAACCGATATGTATTGAGCCTGGTCCGTGGCAGTTTTCGCAGCCGACATTTCTTAAGTGGTCGCCGCTTTTTTTCTCTGAAATAAAGCCGGTTTCGTATTCGAAGCCGACGACATGGCAGGAGATGCACTCAGGGTCGTATTGCGAACCGACCTCGACGAGGGTGGCGTAGGCATGGGCGTGCTTTTGGGTGCTCAGTTTTTCGTATATCTCTTTGTGGCACATTTTGCAGGCGTCCGAACCTGTGAATTTCAAGTCTTCGGGCAGGACCGACTTGGGGTATTGCTCGAGCAGATTAGCGTCCTTTACCATTTGCTGGTAGTCTTTATAGAGCATAACCAGGTCCTGCTGCGGAGGCAGGTCCCCGGTGACATCGACGGAGGAAAAATCAAGGCTGAGCTGATCAGTAGCGGCCCCTGCTTTGATCTGCAATTTGCCGACATGCCTTCCATACCTTCCGACCGACAGAACTAAAGGCCTTTCGTTTGGCTCGCTCAGTTGAATTGCCTCGTCGCCCCCGGCGGGGCAAATCAGACAATCGACGATTTCTGTCCGGGCAATTGAATCGATAACATCAGGGTCGCCGTTGTTTACGATGAGGATATTTACGGCCCGGTCTGTGCTTTTTCGGCCAAAAAGTTCGGTGATTTCTTCTGAAGGTCGCGATTCGGTATCGAAAGCAGCAACCGTAACGGCTACAGGTTTGCCATTGAGGAGCAGTTCTTTTGTACATTTCGCAGGCATATTTGCATCGTTGGAAGTGTGATAAGTTATGGTATTGAGAACGGATTGGCCGGCATCGAACAAACCGCGGCTGGCAGCTATTTCGAGGTCGCTTTCTGTGAGGCTGACCAGGTCGTAATCGAGTATTTGCAGCGCCTCCACTATTATGTCGAACTTGATGAGGTCCTGGGCGGTCTGGTCATAGACGAATGATCCGGTATCGACAATTATCCGTTTCGATGCCGGGACGCTGTCGAGAATGGCGGCGCGTCTTTCGAAGCCACCGAGCTGGCCTCCGGTGCAGCCGCAGGGTTTGAGGACGCCGAGTTCGTGGCCTGTGAGAAAGACCGTAACCGTATCAGTTGCGGCTTTTGCCGGGACCGGCTTTTTCGCAGCCATAGCTAAAGCACCGGCCCTTTGAGCGGCTCTTGCAGTTTGAGAGCACTTCACAAATGGAGCCCCCACAATTAACATCCAAATGCAAATCATTAATCGCATTATAAAAGGTCTACTTTTATATTGAGTTATCTACTTCTACTTCGCTTTCTTTTATAGAACACACGACAGGTGACGTTAAGCTCCTTCTCGTCTTTTATCTTGATACTGAGTGCATCGGTAACAAGCCTGCTGGCCGAATCCAATTCGGGTGGTGTAATTTCGAGTTCCAACTTATATCGCTTGCCAACCTTTTTCCGATTCAAGACTTTTATAAGCCCCTCTTTCGAAGATGCCGATTCGACTTCGAAATCCTCGCCGTAGTTGCTGATGATCCATATTACCCTATTGACAATCTTGAGGGGTTCGGCATTGCGAATTATCAAAGAAGATGACGGGGTGAGCTTGAACTTCGGTACGATCTTAAAGGGTATTTTCAGGTTGCGGCACTGCGGGTGATCCAGATTAACGGTAATGCTGCCGCTTATCGATCTTTTAAGTTTCTCAACGTCAATTATTGGCTTAATAACATGGCTGGCCGCTTTTACTGAAGGGTCGTAAACAGCGGTAACACCGGCAGGTGATGATTTGAAGTTCGTGATCGCGAACGGCTTGTCGTCGACACTGGTAAATGTAATCGGTGTGGTATTGCTATCTTTGGTGTCGATGAAGAACTTCAAACTGCCCGGTTTAAAGGTCACTTTTTTGACAGTTCTGGCTTTGACAGTGAGCTTTACGCTGGGCTTTTCTTTGTCGTTGCTGTAAACAAAGATATATCTCTGGTCGGTCCCTACCGTGCTTTTTCCGCGATAGGTCACCTTTATGACACCGCTTTCGCCCGGCGCGTAATCTTTTTTCTTCAGGGTGGGCACGGTGCAGCCGCAACTGGACTTGATTCGCGAAATCTTCAATAAGGCGTCGCCGGTGTTCTTGAATTCAAACTCGCACTTGTTGCTCGTCCTAGGCGCGATCTCGCCGAAATTGTGAACCTTCTTTTCGAACTCAATCTTTGCTTTCTTCTTATCAACTCGAACGGGTCTGGGTTTGGGCTTGGGCTTGACAACGTTAACCGACGGCGCAACCGTTTTTGTCTCGGTGCCCTTGTTTTGCGGTATCACGGGTGCCCGCTCGACCACCTCTACTGTCGGAGTCACTGGTTTTTCCTGTATAGCTTTAGACGTGCCGACTTTGGGTCCTTCGGTGGTCGATTCCTGACAGCCTGTTTGCAGGAACAACGCACCGGTCAAAACCATAATCATAAGAGTCAAGTATCTTTGTTTCATGTTTCATCTCCATAACTGATTTGATTAGGCGTTAGCAGTTAATTCTAATTTTAGCAGAAATCCCGTTTCCAAGCAAGATATTTCTTGTCGGGCCAGCCGGGGCGTCGCCGGCGGACCGGCACAAAACAGATATTACGGCAAGAGCCGTCTGATTGCAACTCGATGGGCCTATAACTTCCCGCATTGCAGATTCCCCTGCGACCTTTTACGCAGCCTACTTTGACTGATTTTGCTGAAAAACAGTCGGATTCTGTCAAACTTTCAATCATTCGCTAACCTTATTCACTTTTTTTTCTGCCGTAACACGGCTTTACAACCGATAATCCAAGTATTATTATACATAAGACAAAGATGATTTGTGCGAAACAGGTTATGGCCAAGCAAATTTACAAAGTATCGGTAGTAGTGCCAGTTTACAATAGTGATGAGACTCTCGCGGCTCTGGTAGCAAGACTGAAGAGCAGCCTCGAATCCTGTACGGATGTTTTTGAGATAATCCTGGTCAACGACGCCAGTAAGGATAATAGTTGGGCCGTCATCGAGGAATTGGTTGGTTCTCATGTTTTCGTCAAATCGCTCAATCTGATGCGTAACTATGGCCAGCATAATGCGCTGCTCGCCGGGATTCGCGCTGCCCAGTACGAAACCATCGTGACTATAGATGATGATTTGCAGCATCCGCCGGAGGAGATTCCGAAGTTGCTTGACAAATTGGATGAGGGTTATGACGTGGTTTACGGAACGCCTGAGACTGAGCAGCATGGTCTGTTGCGTGATCTTGCGTCGCAAATTACGAAGATGGCCTTCCAGACTGCAATGCACGTGGACATCGCCCGTAACGTAAGCGCTTTCAGGGCGTTTCGCACCAGGCTTCGGGATGCATTTGCTCAATATCGCGGGCCTTATCCGTCGGTTGACGTGTTGTTGACGTGGGGGACCAGGAGTTTTGGCGCGATACCGGTTGCGCACAACGCGAGAGAGAAAGGGACGTCAAACTACACGTTTGGGAAACTGCTCAGACATGCGATAAACATGGCGACAGGATTCAGTACATTGCCGCTGAGAGTGGCGAGCATGTTAGGGTTTATATTCACCATATTTGGTTTTTTCGTGCTGGTGTACGTAATCGGGCGATACCTGATAACGGGTACGCCGGTTGCCGGGTTTACTTTTCTTGCATCGACTATTGCGATATTCGCTGGAGTGCAGCTTTTTGCGCTCGGGATTATAGGAGAGTACATGGCAAGGATGCATCTGCGCTTGATGGACAGGCCCAGCTATGTGGTTAAAGAACAAAAGACCAAAGCGGACAATACACAGTGAAGTTGAAGAGAAGATACGACCGATTCGACAGTCTGAGTTTATGAATTATCGCCCTTGTATGAAAAAAACATGGAATCAGCATGTTTGAGTTACGTTACGAACCTCTTAGCAAGACTTCAGAAAACTTTGGCCAGATAGCCCTGGTACCGTGGGATACAGAGACATTCGGCTTCGGTGTAGCCGATTTTAAATCCGATGCATATGGGATCGGATCGCAGGACGCATTCTCAATCCGGAAGAATCTGGAAATGTGGGCAAGGGAAAAAGAAGTTGAAATAGTTGGGACGACCGTTCCATCTTGCGAAAGGTCGAAGCTGAATTTTCTCCGGTCACTCGGCTTCAATTATGTCGATACTACGTTAGATGTTCATTACAGGAACATAGGGGAGATGGAATTTGCTTATACGAAAGCAACTTTGTTTCCTGCAGAGTTAGAGGATTTGGAGACGGTACTGCGTATTTGCGCCAAGGCCTTCAAAAACGGACGCTATCATGCGGATCCGAGAATTCCGAGAAAGTTGGCAAATCGGCGCTATCAGGATTGGGCGCGGCGCACGTTTGCGTCTGAGAATCCTCAGGTGCTTCTTGTTGCTGCGCTGGGAGAACAGATATGTGCTTTTTCGATCGTGGATGTTGACGGCAAACTTGGTCGTATCCTACTCAACGCAGTGGAACCGCAGTTGCAAGGCCAAAGGATCGGTATTGGCCTGATTTCTGCGACAATACGCTATCTTCGAGAGAAGGCCGCGGATACGGTGACTTCAAGAATATCAGCGGCTAATATGGCGGCACTAAACACACATTGTTCACTTGGAGCCAGATTCTATGATCCAAGTATCATACTTCATTGGCATTCACCGTGGGCTACTCACCTTGAAGAACCAATCGGTAAGGACTAACGTTGAGTGAGTGATTCCAGTTCAAATAGCGAAAGCCAAAGCAGAGGCGGAAAGAAAGAGTCGATTGATTTTTCAGACATAGCAGGCAATCTTACCGCAGACAAAGACGGGACATGGTTCTCCGGAGATGTGGCGACTTGTTCATATCCCGAGGACGGCCAGGATCGATATTTTGCGATAGAGGAAGAATCGTTTTGGTTTCGGCATAGAAATAATGCTATTGTAGCTGCGGTTGGAAGTTTTGCTCCCGATGGTTTCATTCTGGATGTGGGTGGAGCAAACGGCTATGTTACATTAGGACTTGAAAAGGCCGGCTTTGAGGCGATTTTATTGGAACCGAGCACGGCGGGCGTGCAAAACGCAAGAGCAAGAGGGCTTAGGTCAATTATCTGTTCAACAGTCGCTGATGCCGGATTCAAAGACCGCGTAGTCCCTGCTATTGGACTTTTCGATGTTCTCGAGCATATTGAAGACGAAATGGATTTCCTGAAAGAACTGAATAGAATTCTTGTACCAAAGGGGCGTCTCTATCTTACGGTGCCGGCTTACAAGGCTCTGTGGTCTGCGGAGGACGAATATGCCGAACATTTCAGGCGCTATACCATCGGCCGGCTAAAAAAGACCCTCAAGAACAGTGGATTCATAACCGACTATGCCACTTACCTTTTTTCGTATTTACCGATTCCGCTGTTTTTTTCGCGAACACTGCCTACCAAATTGGGATTAGCCAAACCAAGCACTGACGAAGGCGCGTTACAGGAAAATATGGTAAAATCAAAGCTGACCAACGGCATACTATCGGTATTTCACAGGATAGAAGTGCAAATGATCAGGAGAAAAGTGCCGACACTATTTGGAGGCAGTGTTTTGATCGTGGCACATGCTGAGGCGGCCGAAGATAAGAGTTGAAGAAGGGTTGTGTGCAAATGAGTGAAATTAAGATTCCATTCAACAAGCCTTGTTTTGAAGGTAAAGAACTGGTGTACATCGCCGAGGCTATCAATAATGGTCTGATTTCAGGCGACGGTGAGTTTACGAAACGATGCCACCGTTTTTTCGAGGAGCATCTGGGTGTTGCCAAGGCCTTTCTGACTACCTCATGCACCCATGCGCTGGAGATGGCTGCTATTTTGTTGGACATGGAAGCGGGCGATGAGTTTATTGTTCCCTCTTTCACGTTCGTGTCTACGCCCAACGCATTTGTGGTTCACAAAGCGAAGCCTGTCTTTGTCGATATAAGGGACGATACTCTGAATATGGATGAGTCCCGGATTGAAGGGTTAATCACTGCGCGAACGAAAGCTATTGTTCCCGTTCACTACGCCGGCGTTGGGTGTGAAATGGATGCGATAATGGATATCGCCAACAAGCATGATATCCCGGTTGTCGAAGACAATGCGCACGGCCTGTTAGGTAAATATAAAGGAAGATTTCTCGGGACTTTCGGGTGTATGGCAACGCAGAGCTTTCATGAAACCAAGAACTTCACATGCGGAGAAGGCGGCGCATTATTTGTAAATGATCCGAAATACGTCGAGCGTGCGGAAATCATCAGGGAGAAAGGCACTAACAGGAGTCGGTTCTTCCGCGGCGAGGTCGATAAGTATACGTGGGTCGATGTCGGTTCAAGTTATCTGCCTTCGGATATGTTGGCCGGGTTCCTGCTTGCCCAGCTCGAGGCCAGAAATCATATCCAGCAGCACCGCCAAAGAATATGGGAATACTATTATGCTAACCTCAAAGACTGGGCCTGCCGGTATGATGTGAGGCTCCCCGTTATCCCCGAACACTGCGAACAGCCTTATCACATGTTCTATATGATTATGCCTTCGTACGAAGACCGTCGGGCTCTTATCGCCCATCTGAAATCCTGCGGAATACATGCCGTGTTTCATTACCTGCCACTTCATCTGTCTCCCGTAGGGGCACGTTTCGGCGGCAAAAAGGGCGATTGCCCTGTAACGGAGACGGTCAGTGACCGCCTTGTTCGTTTGCCCTTCTATAACGAGTTGACCGAGCAGCAGCAGGAAAGCATAGTCGCAGCTATTCTGGATTTCTACAAATGTTGACAGGTCCCCTCTCTAAACATGATACCCCAGCGCTAACGCAAAACAATGCTACCGGATAGAACACAAAAATACGGATTTGCAATAGGCGTTGTGATCATCGTTTTGTATCTCTGCCCCTTCTTTATCCTGGGACAGGATTCTTATGTCACTATCCATGACAATCTTGACTCGCTACTTGCACTCCGTACGGTATTAGTGCAGAGCGGGAAGGTTTTCCAGACTAACTCTCCTATTGAGCAGATTATGAACGGTCTCCCTCGTGAATGTCTTCACAGTGCGTTAGATGTTGTTGGTTGGCTCTTTCTGTTTTTCCGACCGCTAACCGCTTATGTGATAAATACTTTGATCGTGCGTATAGTCGCCTTTGTCGGCATGTTCCTTTTGTTAAGAACGCATTTTATCAAAGACAAGAATGCTTACATGATAATATCGGGCACATCCTTGTGTTTTGCCCTTTTGCCATTCTACTCAATGTTCGGCCTTTCTATTGCCGGCCAGCCCTTGCTGCTTTATGCGTTTCTGAATCTGCTCGGCAAAGAAAAGAGATTCAGTGATTTCGTCATCATTCTGTTTTTTCCATTCTATTCGTCTTTAGTCGGTGCCGGCGTTTTCATTCTTTTTGCCCTTGGCATACTGTTTATATACGATTACTTCAAGAACAAGCGTATCAATTACAGGTTCTTGGTGGGTCTGTTCGTACTGGCGGCAACCTATGCAGTGGTTGAGTACAATCTTGTCTATCTGACGTTTTTTAACGACGGCTTTGTTTCCCACAGAAGCGAGTTGGACCTTGCCCAGCACAGTTGGGACCTGAAGAACGCGGTGAAAGTGGGCCTTGTAAACTTCCTTTTGGTAGTGTAAACTCTCTTCTGTAAATTGGTGTTAAGCACCGCATGTGGCTG
>Ga0208771_1000697_pt1 | contig 19659 bp, 13 predicted proteins | sample AntAceMetag02UKX_FD_184775 | JGI IMG/M metagenome (GOLD analysis project Ga0208771, IMG submission 184775) | Saline lake microbial communities from Ace Lake, Antarctica - Antarctic Ace Lake Metagenome 02UKX (SPAdes) (version 2) | ecosystem: Environmental > Aquatic > Non-marine Saline and...
AAACAAATTCTTCTACCGTTGTTGCATCTTTAAAGAATTGAAGGTTATCTCTTTCTTCTTTATTTATTAGTAATTTATCACCATACCCTTCTTTGAATAGAGAATTTATATAATCCCTTGTTTCAATAATTGAGGTGGCTAGTTGAAGAAGTGTAGTGTCTTGCATGAATTTTTCATTCCCGAGTTCAAATTTCATTACTGCACCTTTTTTCATTGTTATTCGATTTGAATCAAATGGACAATCTTTAGGGTGAGATGCCGTTGTTAGCCATATTTCTTCCTTTTCAAGTAAGGTATCTTCTTTTAATTTTTTTATTAGGTGTCTTTTACCATATTCATATAATATTTTTGAAATATCCAAATTTTTTTTCTGTGCTAACCAAATAGCTTCTAACGTTCCTGAAATACTTACTTTAATTTGGTAATACTTTTTTTTACTCTCTTCTTCTGGTGATCCAATTAATGATGAATCGACAATTGAAAATACAAACACAAATTCCGTCGCATCTCTTGTAGTAGGAAGATGTCTTAAGTCTATTAATTTTATAGTCTTTTCCATTTAATATTTTTCCTTGATAACAAAGTATCTTTACAGTAAACTTTATTATTAAATTAAATGATGATTATTTGTAATACTTTGTTTGCACTGACGTTCGTAGCACCTAACAATAATTATAACCCCGTATTTTTATTAATCTGGGTTGAAATCCCGATTTTCTTTCAAAGGATAAATTAAGCCCACGAGATAAATCTCCCCGAGTACGGGACAGGCGTGGCAATTCAACTTCCTCTTGATTTTTCAGTTAAAAATCAATTTTATCATAATTTTTTTGACACTACTTTTTGCTGTTAAATTTCCTCATCAAATTCACCCAGATCGAGTGGAAAAACTGACGATCCATAAAGCCAATCTAAATATTTATGGTGGTCCTACGGAAGTTCTGTATCGCTCAACCATGTGTTTAGCCAGGCTTTTAAAAGGACTGTTAGTTGTCGCTGTTTGGTGTAAATTTCCTGATAAGAAAGGCTGGTCTTTAATTCTGTCCACTGATTTATCACTGACACCGGAACGCATTATTAAGCTCTATGCCAGACGGTGGAAAATTGAACCCATGTTTAATGAAATAAAGCATGGATATGGCGTGGCTCAGACCTGGGAGCAAACAATCCAAAATCTACATCGCTGGGTCTCAATGCTCTGTGTCAGCTATTCAGTAACAAGGTTGCTGTCGCTGGTGGCAGCCTCAAAAAAGAATGAAAATTTCGTTCCTATTATTCCATGGAGAGTGAAAAGTCCGATCACGGCAGGTCTGGTCAGGATAGGACTGCAACTCTTTTTTAGGCACTTTACCTTTTACCAGCTTTGGGACTAAATCAACGGAATCATTATTGAGCTAATATAAATAAATATTTGTAGTGTGTCAAGCAAAAAAAAAAGAATAATAGTGGTTAAACGAAAATCCATAAAATTCCAGTTGCTAATTTTATCAAAAAGTAGTATGCCTGTTTCACCGGAAAATATTAAATATAATTCATTTTTATTTTCCACTTGCTTTTATTCCAATTTTATTATATCTTTACAGGAATTTGAATTCATTTTTTTTATTTTTTTTATGCAGAGCGCATAGCGTAGAGAGCAAAGCGTTTTTATATGCGGTAAAAGAAAGTGAAATGTCAAACGTGAAACGTGAGATATTTTAATTCACAATCATGTTTTCGTCTCACATTTGACGTTTTAAGCTTCACTTTTACAGCTTGCTGCGCTATATTATTACAAGCAAAGTTTTTGTTTTTTTTTCAAAAGTTTCTGGACAGATGTACATATTTTAATTCATTGAAAAAGGATAAGGCAAAGGCTGAGGCTAAGAAAGGTTATAGGCTAAAAGATTTAGCAAATTTAAATTTAATAATATAGATTATCTTAATCTTTCTTAACCTTCGCCTCAGCCTGCACTTTAGTGCGCTGAGCTATATAAAGCTTTCGTCTAATATGAAATTTATTAAAAGCAGCCACAGTGAAATCCATGACCAGAATCGAACAACTCAATCAAAAGGTTAAAGACCTGACCAGCATTATTGATGTAACTTCAATCATTTCATCTACGTTAGATTTGGATGAGCTGATGAATTTAGTAATGGAGAAAGCACAGGAGGTAATGCATGCTGAAGCCAGTTCTATCATGTTATTGAATGAAGATACCGGCATGCTTGAGTGTCATATTGCGCTGGGAAGTGTTCAGGAAAAAGTTAAGGATAAAATTCAACTAAAATTAGGTCAGGGAGTTGCCGGTTGGGTTGCACAAAGTGGTGAACCAATAATCGTTGCTGACGTTAAAAAAGATTCGCGTTTTTTTAATGCTGTTGACCAATCAACTGGTTTTAAAACCCGTTCCATATTAGCTGCGCCCTTACAGGTAAAAAATAAGGTCATCGGAGTGGCTGAAGTTCTTAATCGACTTGACGCTCAACCGTTTACAGAGATCAATCTGGAAATTTTTGTTACTTTCTGCCGGCAGGTGGCGCTGGTGATTGAGAATGCTCGCATGCATAAATATATGTTAGAGCAGCAACGGATGAAACAGCAACTGCAATCTGCGTATCGAATTCAGCAAAGTTTTATGCCACAATCATTTCCCGATTGTGCAGAAGAGCGCTATTCAATTTATGCTAAAAATATTCCCGCTATTGCTGTCGGCGGCGATCTGTTTGATTTTGTTCAAATTGATCCAACACATGTGGGCATGGTCATAGGCGATGTATCAGGCAAAGGTATTCCAGCGGCGCTCTATATGGCAAGATTAATCAGTGATTTCAGATATTATTGTCACCTTGCCCAGAAACCAGTTGAATTGGTAGAAATGCTGAATGACGCTCTGTTGAAACGGAGTCAGCAGGGTATGTTTGTTTCTTTCATTTTTATGGTATTGAATACTAAAACCGGGAAATTAATAATCTCCAATGCCGGTCATTTACCCCCAATATGGTATCAACGGAAGCGGAATAATTGCCAATTAGTTGATCAGTTTTCAGGAATTCCCCTGGGAATATTGGATGATGTTGAATTTGATGAACATGCTATTCAACTTGAATCTGGCGATCTGATCCTTTTATATACTGATGGTGTGACAGAAGCAAAAAATCAAAACAAAGACATGTTCACTCTGGGAAGGTTAGAAAAATTACTCAACCATCCGAGAAGTCAGCCCCAGGTTTTGATTGAAGAAATCGTTGAAAAAGTAAAAGAATTTACAGGACCAATACAGCAGCATGATGATATAACGCTATTAGCTGTGAGGTGGCAATAATGACAAAAAATGAAAGCTCACACATCGATACGATTGAAATTTCTATTCCAGCAAAACCAGAATTTTTGAAAATTATCCGCGCCGCGGTGAGCAGCATCTGCCAGGTAATGGGTTTTTGTGATGAAGATTTGAATAACGTTATTCTGGCGGTGGATGAGTCATGCAGCAATATTATCAAACATGCTTACGGCGGACCGACTGAAAAACCGATTCAGGCGAAAATAAATATTTGTCGTGATAAATTTGAAATTAATTTGAGAGATTATGGTAAAAAAGCTGATCTAAAGAAAATTAAGCCAAGGAAACTCGATGACGTTCGGCCCGGAGGTTTAGGGGTTCATCTTATCAAATCAGTGATGGATGAAGTCGTTTATGACAACAGTCTCGAGCAGGGTAATCGATTGAAACTGGTAAAAAATATCAAAAAGAAATAACGAAAGGAATGAAATTGGAAATTGAAGTTTTAAAAAAAAATGTCGCATCAATTCTAAAAATAAAAGGTGATGTTGATCTATATTCCTCGCCCCAGGTGAGAAAACAGGTTGTTTCTTTAATAACGAAAACGAATAAAAATCTTCTCGTTGATCTGGCTGAAGTGACTTATATGGATAGTTCGGGGGTTGCCACATTAGTTGAAGCATTACAGTTGACCAAAAAAAGCGGGGGAAAATTAAAACTATTCAGCCTCGGCTCTACTGTGAAAGATGTTTTTGAATTAAGCCGACTGGATAAAGTTTTTGATATTTGTGATAACGAAAAACAGGCGCTTGAAGGGATTTAATGAACATTATAAAAAATACTTTCGGATCAATCGGCAGATTATTTTTTGTTACGATGACCCACATTGCGCGCATGGTCGCCTTAACAAAAAATGCGCTTTACTGGATATTCGTTGCGCCTGTTAAAGGCAGGGGAGGAGTGCGTTGGAAAGCTACCATAAATCAGATGGTTGTGATTGGTTATAATTCTATACCCATTGTAGCGACGATTTGTTTTTTTGTGGGCTTAATAATGGCAATGCAGTCAGCGTATCAATTGGAACGTTTTGGTGCTTCAATTTATGTGGCTGACCTGGTTGGCGTTTCCATGACCCGTGAATTGGGTCCGCTGCTCACTGCGATAATCGTTGCCGGGCGCAGTGGTTCAGCAATTGCCGCAGAAATTGGAACTATGAAAGTGAATGAAGAAATCGACGCGCTGCAAACAATGGGATTCAACCCGGTGCGTTTTTTGGTCGTTCCTAAATTTTTAGCGCTGCTAATCGTTCTTCCTTGTTTAGCGTTAATTGCTGACCTGGTGGGCATTTTAGGCGGATTTTCTCTTGCTATATTTAATTTGAAAATTTCGTTCATTCGCTATTTTAACCAGACCGCCGAAGCATTGGTAATGAAAGATTTAATTACCGGCTTGGTAAAGACTTTCTTTTTTGCCACAATTATCGCCCAGGTTGGTTCCTACCAGGGATTAATTGTTGAAGGAGGCGCTGAAGGCGTTGGTAAATCGACGACATCTTCAGTGGTTACCTCAATATTTCTCATTATTATTGCTGACTTAATAACGACGATGATCTTTTACTCAACTTTGTAACTATTTACTCGTTAAGGCTTGGTTTGTAGCATTTAAAATATTGCTTTTCAAATGAACATCAACTCTTGCAAAGCGCATGGAGCATAGTGCAAAGAGTACGTTTTACCGCTATGCGCTCTGCTCTTTGTGCTATGCATTAAGTGAGATAGATTATACATTTAAAAAAATTGTTTAGGTGATAGTTACATTTTAATCCTTAACGAGTATCAATTACTTCGAAACGATGAAATATAAAAATCTTTATGAATACAATAAAACCAATTATTGACATACAATATTTAGTAACTTACTACGGATCGCGAAAAATTTTAGATGGCATCAATCTAAAGATTATGCCTGGCGAAACAATAACCATCCTGGGAAGATCTGGCTGTGGCAAAAGCACTTTACTCAGGCATATTATCGGGTTATCCAAACCCAGTTCTGGAAAAATTATTATCAATGATCAGGATGTTACCAACTTTTCAGAAGAAGAGATGCTACCCATTCGCAGAAAAAGTGGCATGTTATTCCAGGGATCAGCGCTATTCAATTCAATGACGGTTGGAGATAATGTTGCCCTGCCACTTCGGGAACACACAGCGCTTGAAGAGCCAACTATTAAAATAATGACACGCATGAAACTGGATCAGGTCGGGCTTGCTGGGTTTGAAGATTTTATGCCGGCACAACTTTCTGGCGGGATGAAAAAACGAGCTGCGCTGGCACGGGCAATAGCTATGGATCCGGATATTTTATTTTGTGATGAACCCTCGGCTGGCTTGGACCCAATTGTTGCTGTTGGAATTGATCATTTGATTTTGAAATTGAAAAAAGCATTTCACATGACAATAGTGATCGTAACGCATGAAATGGAATCCGTCAATTTAATTGCAGATAGAGTTGCCCTGCTGGACAGTGGCAAAATTATCGCTCTTGGTACGGTGGATGAACTTAAAAAAGATGACAATCCAAAAGTTCAACAGTTTTTCAATCGCATTCCTGATCCGGAAAAAATTGATAAAGATAGTTACTTAAGGTCATTGATTGGTGAAGGTGTTTAAAATTAATAATATTGAAGTTAAGGGCAAGACAAAAATCCCAAATAACAAAATCAAAATACCAATGATTTTACCATAGAAAGATCCAAAAAAATTATTAGATTAAGGAGCAAATATAAATGGAATATCGCTCAAACGAAATAAAAGCGGGTTGCTTTGTTGGAATAAGCATCATATTATTAATTGCGACCCTTTTTGTCGTTTCAGGATTAGACCTTTTTAAATCTGCAAAAATTTATCATGCGCGGTTCAAATATACCAGCGGAATTGAAGTGGGATCAATAGTTCGCTATGGAGGAATGGAGGTTGGGACAATAAAGGAAGTTAAAATCGCGGATGACGATAATTCTTGTATTGACTTTTCAATCGAAATAGCTGAAAATGTCCCGGTAAAAGAAGATTCAAAAGTTTTTATTACTTCAATCGGCATTATGGGAGAGTACTATATTGAAATTTCCACAGGAAATGCGAATTCAAAATTAGTGCCGCCCGGGAGTTTGTTGAATAGCAAAGACGTTACACCCTTAATGATGTTGACTGATACGGTTGATGAATTAACAGAACAATTGTCAGAAACAATCAGCGGTATTAATCGATTGTTGGGAAGCGAGAACCAGGTTCAAGTTCATAAAATTTTAGCTAACTTAAATGGATTACTTGAAAACAATCAAAATACTTTCAATTCCATGATGGAAAATATGAATTCATTATTAGCAAAAGTGAATAAAATGGGTGATACATTTGATACATTATTGCAGGAAAACCAGGGAAGCATAGCTGGTTCAATCCGTCAATTAGAATCGACATTGGAGCAGTCCCAGCTTACAATAAAACAATTTCAAAGTACCATTGAAAATGTCAATCAAATGCTTGCTTCCCAAAATGGCAATTACGACGAGATCATGCAAAATCTCAACCGCACCAGCAGAAATTTAGATGAATTTACCAGAACGATTAAAGAGCAGCCGTGGAGTCTGGTTCGGAAGTCAACGCCAAAGGAGAGGAAGATAAAGTAAATAATAAAAAAGGAACTCATATTATGTTTAAAATAGTCAAAATTTGTCTCATATTATTTGTATTATCTTTAACGGTTTATTGCAGCAGCATTCCAGAAACACACTACTACTTGATTGATTACCCGGTAACAGGTATTGAAGAAAATTCAAATCCTGTTTATAACATTATTCTTGGTGTTACCAAATTCAATGTTGACCCATTGTATTCAGATGGCAGGCTTGTTTATCGGGAAAATCCTTACGAAGCAAAATATTATAACTATCATCGCTGGATTACTGAACCGGGAAAAATGGTTACCGATAAAACTATTGACCAGTTAAGCGCTTCAAATTTATTCAAAATGGTAGTTCTGTTTCCCCGAATTAGTCAATGCGATTACATTCTAATCGGAAATATAAAAGCGCTGGAAGAGTGGGATGAGAAGAAGCAATGGTTTGCAAATGTTAAGATAGATTTTAAGTTACTTGACAAAAAGTCGCATAAATTAATCTGGAAAAAAACTGTTGAAAAACAAAATCCTGTTATTAAAAAATCACCTTTTGAAGTAGTTACTGGAATTAATGAATGTGTAAGGTTGTGTGTTGAAGAGATTCAGCAGGAGTTAAATAGTTATTTTTCGGGAATGAAATAGAAAATATTTATTCATTTATAATCTCAATATCTTTCATGACAATCCCCAAATTTTAAAAAAAAATTCAAAAAATAAAAAAAACACTTGACAATAATGTAATTTTTTTTTATAATAAGATATGGATTTGGAAGGGCTTCCAAAAAAATGGAGTAACTTTAATGCAAGTAACTATTTATGATGTAGCAAAGAAAGCAAATGTCGGAATTGGAACCGTTTCCAGGGTCATTAACAATAGTCCTCAAATTTCCCCAAAAACTCGAGAAAAAGTTTTAAAAGTTATAAAAGAATTAAAGTATCAACCTTCTGCTATGGCACAGCGATTAGCTCGCAAGTGTACCAATACTATCGCCTGCATTGTTCCATTTTTTACCGGGTATTTTTATTTTGAATTATTAAGAGGAGTTCAGCAAGAAGTAAGTGAACTCGGTTACGATTTGATTTTGTACAGCGTTGATGTTTTTGAAAAAAAGGAAGAAATTTTTAAAAAGACAATCCGCGAACGCCGGGCTGACGGTATTTTAATTATATCAATGACAATTTCGGATAAATTTGCAAACAGATTTCTTCAGGCAAAATTACCGGTTGCCTTGGTTGATAGTTTCCATCAAGATTTGGATTCCATTACAATAGAAAACAAGGAAGGGGCGTATAGCGCGACTCAGCATTTAATTAATATGGGACACGTTAATTTAGGAATGATCAACGGAAGTCTGGAAAGTGTCCCTGCCAGGATCAGATTAAATGGTTTTAAGGAAGCGCTTGCTGAAAACCATATTATTCCTGATGAACGTTTTATTTTAAATGTATCAGAATCAGCTAATGCGGACGAAAAACAAAATGACGGCTTTAACAAGGCAGCCGGTTATAATGCAATGAAAAGCGTTTTAGAAAGGGCAGAGCCTAGACCGACGGCTTTTTTTATTGCCAGTGATATTCAGGCAGCGGGAGCAATGAAGGCAGTTCAAGAAAAAAATTTAAAAATTCCTGAGGATATAGCCATTGTTGGTTTTGATGATATTGAGCTTTCTGAATATCTTGGGTTGTCCACAATGAAGCAGCCAATGTTTGAAATGGGTAAAATTGCAATTGAGCAATTAATTAATAAGATTGAAAATGGTTCCAGCAACGGAGCTTTTAAAAAGGTACTACATCCTGAACTGATCATTAGAGATACTTGCGGTGCAAAAAATAATAAACGACTGATAGTTCATAATAAATAGATTCATAAAACATAATAATAAAAAGGGAATGCGTATGAGAAAAAAACTTAAATATTTAGCACTCCTTTTCATCGTTTTATGCTTCACTTACACGTTTCTATTTGCTGGTACAACAGGAAAAATAACCGGTAAAATTACTGACAGTACAACTGGTGATCCGCTCCCTGGCGCTAACATTATACTCGAAGGAACGACCATGGGAGCAGCATCTGATCTTGAGGGTTATTTTATTATAATTAACGTCCCCCCGGGTACCTACCAGGTGAAAGCAATGATGATGGGATATCAGCCCAAGAGGGTTGAGAATGTTCGTGTTTCAATAGATCTGACGACAACAATAAATATTGAATTAAATTCATCCGTGTTAGACCTGGGTGAGGAAGTAACGGTCGTCGCAGAAAGAGAAATTATTAAAAAGGATATGACTTCTTCACTTGCCGCTGTAAGCGCTGATGAAATTAAAACAATGCCGGTTCAGGAAATCGCAGATGTGCTGGAACTACAAGCCGGTTTGGTTCGCGATGCAGTTGGTGGAATTCATGTACGCGGCGGCAGGTCCGGTGAAGTTGCTTACTGGGTGGATGGTATTGCTGCTACAGATATGTACTCTGGTAATATGGGGATTGAGGTTGAAAACTCATCTGTACAGGAATTGCAGGTTATCAGCGGTACTTTTAATGCTGAATACGGACAGGCAATGTCTGGAATCGTAAACATTGTTACCAAAGACGGCGGGCAAAATTATGCCGGAGAAATTTCAGCATATATTGGTGATTATTTTCCAACCGGCGGCGATAGAGAGTTTGGAGTGTACCGACCGATCAGTTCAGATATTAGTGCCATTCGTTCACCCAATTCCGATTCCCTGGATCACATTAATCCTTTGAATGAATTCAACAACATCTACAATGTGCAGGCAAGTTTGAGCGGTCCTGTACCCTTTATTAAAAAATTAACATTCTTTTCAAATTTGCGCTATTTTTCAACTGATGGCTATCGCTATGGCTTGCGTTGGTTTACGCCTCAGGGTGAAAAGGGAGATGAAAAACTCGTCCCCATGGAGCCATTCAGAAAAATATCTGGTCAATTTAAATTAGCCTACCAGGTTAGTCCGTCAATTAAATTAACTTATAACATTATTGGAAATGATAACGATTTTCGCTGGTACGACCGCTATTATAAATACAATCCTGATGGAGATTATCAGCGCTTTGAAAATGGTTTAAATCAGATTGTGGGACTAACGCATTTGGTCAGTTCCAGGACGTTTTATGAACTCAAATTTTCCCATTTTTCAACAGAATACCAGCATTATGTTTATGAAGATTGGGGTAAAACGGTAAGCTATGATAGTATTCGGGTGATAAATGGAGACTCTGTAAAAGTTCCTCTTTACGTATCCGGTAAAAATGCTTACGTTCATCCGGACTCTAACAATTTTGCACCAGCTTCCTGGAGCTTTCAGGATGGCGGTACGAAAATGCAGAATTTCTGGCGGCAAACAAAATATATGGTGGGAAAATTTGATTTGACCAGCCAGGTCACAAAAACACACCAGGTTAAAGCTGGATTTGAATTTCGCCTTTATGATCTGAAATTAGATGAATTTGACATAATCCCATTGATTGAAGGCACGGAAGAAGTGAGACCATTCCAGCCAATGAAGCCTGAGCTAACAACTACCAATTATAATGACTATAATTATAAGCCGATGGAATTTTCAGCTTACTTACAGGACAAAATGGAATTTAAAGATATGATCGTTAACCTGGGACTGCGGTTCGATTATTTTGATCCCGACGGTAAAGTTTTCGCTGATCCAAAAGACCCCAATATAAACGATCCTTATTTAAAAGCTCATAGATATAAAAATTCAACCGCGGCGGATTCTGAATTGGTTGCCTACACTCTGCATGAAAAAGAGGCATTTTGGTGGAAACAAGCGTCAAAAAAATATCAAGCAAGCCCCAGGTTTGGTATTGCTTATCCTATCACTGATAGAGGGGTTATTCATTTTTCCTACGGCTACTTTTTTCAAATGCCTTCCTTTAGAATTTTATATGGTGCAAATGATGGCACCGACAATTCTAATGCCGATTTAGAAGTTGCCAAAACACAGGGCAACACAGCTTTTTTGAGCAATGCCGATCTTAAACCACAAAAAACCGTCATGTACGAAATTGGTTTGCAGCAGCAGCTTGGCAATGATATTGGGATGGATGTTACAATGTTCTATCGCGATATTCGTGACTGGATCGGCGCCAGCACATTGAATCCAACTTATTTGAAAAGTGTCGCTTATACGCAATTTGTAAATAAAGATTATTCCAATGTTAAGGGTATTACTTTTTCCTTGAATAAGCGCTACTCAAATTATTTTGAAGCAGCAATAGATTACACATACATGGTTGCCGAAGGTACGGCGTCTAATCCACAGGATGAATATCATGACCGCATGAATGATCGCGCGCCGAGAATTCAAATTATTCCACTTGGCTGGGATCAGCGGCATACATTAAACGGACATTTGAGTCTGGGACAAAAGGATTGGCGCATTAGTATTTTGGGCAGGCTCTGGACAGGCACGCCTTATACGCCCACCTTTGCAGTTGGAGAAGTTGCCGGCGCCAGCGCTTTTAGCGGACTGAGTGAAAATAGCGCGCGCAAACCTAATATTACAACCTTTGATCTGAAATTTTTCAAACAATTTAATTTTGGCTCTATTAGTACAACTTTATTCGCCTACGTTTACAATCTGTTTGATTTCAGGGGACAGACCGGAATTCATTCTGATACTGGTAATGCAGATTATACGTTGGGAGTTCGCAGCGCAGGCGATGATCCAAAACGGGTAAGTCTGTTGGATGATAATGTTGTTCATACCGAATGGTACATAGAACCCCGTCAGATACAAATTGGACTATCATTAGGTTTTTAATTGTCAATAATTATAATACAATTATGGTGAATAGCTATGATTAAAAAAATAAATAACGTTTTTTTAGTGATTTTGATTTTATTTTTCTCAACTGATCTGTTAACAGCTCAGCCTAAATCCCATGGTTCACTTGAAGAAGAACGTAGCAATGTTCACAGCGGTAACCAGATCAGAACCACATTTTACAACAATGGATTTGTTGGAAGAGTGGGAAGTAAACCGGAAGATATCGGCGGTGAATATCCTATTAACAGCGGACATGAATATATCGGCGACATGTTAGTGATGGTCGGCGCCGAAATTGTCGATGTTAATGGAGTAACAAAACATTCAGTGGTAACGCCGCGTGGTCCACAGGTGAGCGCTCGTACAGGGGACAGGTCGTCAGACGGTTCGCTATGGTACACCTGGGAGGGTTTACCCGGGTTTGCAAACCCTGATACCGATCTTGTCGCCATGAGCGACTTGAAAGACCCAGATTATTATAATTTTGCCACCAATATTTTGACAGGTAAGCCTTATAAAGAAACTGATAAATTTGGTATTACCTGGCCCGATTTCTGGCCCGATAAAAGTGACGATATTAATGATCCCGGCTGGGGCGGCAAATGGAACGGCTATTTTGGAAAAAACGATTTTCGGGCTGACCAGGAAAGTTTTTATGTGATGGATGATTACTGGGATCAGCGATATTTATTCTATCCGGATTCAACAGATTCAACCCGCCGCGGGCTTGGCTTGCAGGCGGCATGCCGCGGATTTCAATGGTCCCAGATATTAGCCCAGGATGTGCTGTTTAACGTTTACGATATTACCAACATTGGCACTACAGAATATGATAAAGTAGTTTTTGCTACCATCTGGGGAGGCATGGTTGGAGGAGACGGCGAAGATGACAGCGCTGACTTTGATAAAAATGAGAATGTTACCTATACCTGGGACTTTGATGGAATCGGCGCAGGCGGATGGACACCGGTCTATTCTTGCGGTACTGCTTTCCTTGAGAGCCCGGGCAATTCCATTGATGGGATCGATAACGATGGCGACGGCGACAAAGGTCCCGGACCAACAATTAATATCACTATGTTTCAACCGAGAACAATTCAGGCAGGCGATCAGGTTGTTATCATTAATTATGAAGATTATAGCCGCTCGGTGATCACTATGCCAGATTCAATAGTGATCCAACGAAAAAATTACAAAAAGGTTGTCTATGCCGGCTCATCAATTGAAGAAATACCATTCAATGGGCTGGATGATAATTTAGATGGGTTGATTGACGAAAATAATGGCGCTGAGGTGGAAATCGCTCCCAGTGTTTTTCAGGAATCTTACGTTTATGACGGCTTAAAATATAAAGACTGGATCAACGGAAGTGGATTGGACAATCCGCTCATCGATGAGCGCCGTGATGACGGTATTGACAACGATGGTGATTGGAGCCCATTACAGGACGACTTCGGTTTAGATGGGGCAGAAAATACAGCAGACTACGGAGAAGGTGACGGAATACCCACATCAGGAGCAGGCACAAATTTGCCTGGTGAGTTTCATATTGATAAAACAGATGTTACTGAATCTGATCAACTTGGGTTGACAAGTTTTTACTTCTTTTATCCATTTAATAAATTCAGTCTTCGTGATGATGAAGATATTTGGGGTTTCATGCAGCCTGGATTTTTCAATGCGACTTCAGGAAATGTGGATGGTGATTTTATTTATGGCTCAGGATATTTTCCGTTAAAACCAGGTGAAACTGAACGTATTTCAGTGGCAATTTTATTTGGAAGAACGATCAATGATTTAATCCGTACTAAACAAACAGTTCAAACTATCTATGATGAAAACTACAGTTTTTCCAAAGCGCCATTTCTACCAACTGTCTGGGCTGTGGCAGGAGATAATGAAGTAACTATTTATTGGGATGATAAGGCAGAACTTTCTAGTGATGTTATTTCTGGTTATGACTTTGAAGGATACAGGATTTACAGGGCAACAGATCCTGGATTTGAAGATGCGCATAATGTAACCAATGCCTTTGGTACAAAAAAAGCATGGACCCCACTTAAGCAATATGATAAGAAAAACGGAATTTCTGGATTTTTCCCAATTGGATTCGAAGGAGCGCAGTTTTACCTGGGAAATGATACCGGCTTAAGACATACTTACCAAGACACAACTGTTCTGAATGGTCTTACTTATTTTTATGCAGTAACTGCCTACGATCGCGGGGAGATCAGTAAAGAAATTCATCCATCAGAAACATCAAAATATGCAACGATTGATAGAGCCGGAATTGTTGAAACGGCAAAAAATGTTGTTGTCGTAACACCCAATCCTCCTGCGGCTGGCTATGTCAGCCGGGATTCAGAAGAATCATTACAACCAGAACCGGGAATTTTTGGAACGGGTTATGTAAACCTTGAAATCGTTGACGAAACTGCTATTAAAGATGATCATCAATATATGCTCGAATTTACTGATATGTTCTCAGATGAGTTAGATAATGATTTTGATTGGAATAAGTTTACCGATGACGTTGGCGTTGATGGGATTGGACCCGGTGATATTAATTATACCGAGCCTGACTATGGGGAGGGTGATGGAAAACCAACTTCCGGCGAACCAAATGTTGACTGGCGCGATCCTGATGAGATTATTCCCATTACTTCAGGCTACCGAATTATTGATATTAGCAACGGAAACAGCGATACACTGATCAATGCAGTTTTTAAAATTTATGTACCTTCGGGTGATTCAGTAGAAGTGTTAATTGACCGTACAGAAGATGTTGACGGCAGCCGCGATTTTTTTGATGGTCTGCGCGTTAATATAGACAATGACTGGCTCGTAATGCGGATTATCGATGAATCCGGATGGTCACCTGTTTATGAGCAGATGTACAACTATGTTTTTATTCCCTATTCTGCTTATAGCATCGTAAATAAAGGAGTGGCTTATCCACTTGATTATAAGATTATTTTTTCTGATTTAGTCGATCAAATGTCAGATTCATTGACCCTATTACAGCAGAAAGGCTCGACCACAAAAGAAGTAACCGTTCTTCCCACAGTCACCAATTTTTATATAATCGATGCTGTTACTAATGAGTTGGTAAATTTTGCATTCCTTGATTATCGAAGACCAAATGATTATTTTATTGAAAAGGGTAAATTGTCGGCAAACGACCAGGTGATATTTTTTGAAGAATTAGAAGATACAACAATTGTAACCTGGAAATTTTCAGTAGTAGGTAACGATACAACATCGCATCATCTCGCGCTGGGCGATACTTTTAATATTACCACCACGAAACCGTTCAGAAAAGGCGATGTTTATAAATTTGCTTCAAAGGGAGCCCAGGTTGATAATAAATTGGCAAAAGATGATCTGGAAAAAATTAAGGTTGTGCCAAATCCTTATATTGCTGCGGCAATCTGGGAAGCAAAAAATCCATTTTCAACCGGAAGAGGCGCTCGTGAGTTGCACTTCACCCACCTGCCCATGGAATGCACTATTAGAATTTATACTGTGGATGGTGAATTAGTGAAAACAATTGAACATAACGGCAGCTTTAATGATGGCACAGAAAGATGGAACATGCTGACCAGAGATAACCTGGATATTTCTTACGGCGTTTATGTTTACCACATTGATGCGCCTGGCATCGGGGAGAGAGTGGGCAAATTTGCTGTGATCAAGTAAAAAATTTGTGACTATTCAGGTATTACCAAAATGTCTTTGATCCCTGGTGGCAGAATAGTTCAAGAAATTATTAACCTTAATAAAGAGATTCAGCCATGAAAAAGAAAATGCAAATTTTAATTTTTTTAATGATTTTGTTTTTAGTACCGCTATCAGGAAATACTGTTACCAAAGTCGGTACGGCTGCTGCAAATTTTTTAAAGATTGGTGTCGGTGCCAGAGCTATTGCCATGGGAGGCGCTTATGTTTCTCTTGCTGATGAGGCTTCAGCAATGTTTTGGAATCCCGCTGGAATTGCCTTGATCAAAGGTGGAGAAGCTTTTTTCAATCATAGTGAATGGATCGCTGATATAAATTTTGATTATGCGGGAGTGGCTTTTTCAATTCCGCAAGTAGGTACTTTCGGCTTTAATGCAACCTTTTTGTCCATGGCAGACATGGAACGCACAACTGAATTATATCCCGAAGGTACCGGGCAATTATTTTCAGCAGGAAGCCATGCGCTGGGTATTAGTTTCGCCAGAAGTCTGACTGATAAATTTTCAATTGGGTTTAATGTAAAATATATTAATGAACATATTTTAAATTCGTCAGCAACGGGTTTTGCCATTGATATTGGCACTTTGTTCATAACGCAGTTTAAGGGTATGCGTATCGGCGCTAATATTTCTAACTTTGGTACTAAAATGCAAATGTCCGGTCGTGATCTATTAGTCCAGCATGATGTTGATCCACAACGAGACGGCAATAATGATCGGATCAACGCAGATTGGAAAACGGACAAGTTTGACCTGCCTTTGAATTTACGAGTCGGTGTTTCCCTTGATTTGCTACAAAACGTTGACAATAACCAACTCTGGCTTTCAGTTGACGCAGTTCATCCCAATGATAACGTGGAAAGTCTGAATATCGGTGGGGAATATGTTTTATATAATGTGCTTGCGCTGCGCGCTGGTTATGCTTCAATTCGATCCGAAGAAACCGAAAAAGGATTAACACTGGGAGCCGGATTGAACTATAAATTTATTGGGAATGTATCAGTGAAAATTGACTATGCTTATGAATCATTTGGTAGATTCAATAATTTGCAGAAAGTAAGTTTTGCTATTGGATTTTAAATGGTTTTAATTAAACACTGAAACCACCGAAATTCACCGAATTGATTTTTTTATTTTATAAATGTTTTTTTTAGTGAGATTCAGTGTTTTTCGGTGTTTAATTTTGCGGCTCGCCGCGCCAGGTAAATCTTAATAAATTGATTTTGTAACCTCAAAAAAACAAAAGGAGGTGGTAAACAAACAGTTATATCCAATTTAATTATTTTTAATTAAGTGGTACTTGAGCGAAGACTCGTCATTTTGAGTGTTTTGGTCAAGGTACTAAGTAAGTTAATTTTAAAATGGAGGAGACATTATGAAGAAATTGTTGCTAATAACATTATTAATTTTAGCAATTGGGACTTTTTACCAGAGCCCATCTCATGCTCAAGCTGTCGATCATCTATTAATTACAGAAATTGCAGTAACACCAACAGCAGGAGAATTTATCGAAATTTATAATCCTACTTCGGCAACTATTGACCTTACTAATTACTTTCTATTCGATGGAATTTATAAAAGCGATCCAGTTCCGGATTACGTAAACATTGTAGATAGTACTGATACGGCTTACAGTTCGGATTTTCTTGCGCAATTTCCAGCAGGAGCTACCATTGCCGCAGGTGAGTATTTAGCAGTCGCCATAAATAGTAATTTCAGCACAGTGTATGGATTTGATCCTGACTTTGAAATGAACCCAAGCGGTGTTGACGATAGCGATGCTGTTCCAGATATGTTGAATGGTGGTTCGGGAGTAGGCAGCAATCCTGGCTTGACAAATTCAGCTGAAGTTATTGTCCTTTTTTATTGGGACGGTGTCAGCGATTTAGTGCAAGATGTCGATAGCGCTTTGTGGGGTGATAAGGATGAAGCAGTGGTTAAAACTGGCGTAAAGAAAGACTCAAAAACTGATGCAGATGAAGATTCAACAGAATATTTTGCTGATACGCCTGTTGATAATCAAGATGTTATTGCTGAAGCAGCCCACGTAAATGGTAAATCATGGCAGCGCATTGACCTTTCGACAGAAGGCAGCGAGACTTTAGCAGGAGGTAATGGAATTACTGGTAATGATGAAACCAGTGAAAACCTAAGTGTAACATGGACTGAAGCAGATCCGACTCCAAATGCTGCTTATGTTGTAGCTCAGCATCCGGTAACCTTCCAATGTAACATGGACATTCAGATCCAGGGTGGTACATTTGATCCGGCAGCAGATAAGTTAGTAGTACGCGGTTCGTTAAACGGCTGGGCAGGCGAGCAGGACGAATTGACCGATCCCGATGGCGACAAGATTTATACGCTGACAATTGAATTTGCAGATTCACTTGTAGGCGATAGCTTTGAATATAAATACGTGCTGATACCTTCTGGCGGCGCTGATCAATGGGAAAACGTTGACAACCGAACATTTACTTTATTGGCTGGCGGACAGATACTCGATGTAGTTTTCTTTGATAATCAGGAAGTGCTTTCCGTAACTGCCATGGTGACGTTTCAGGCAGATATGTCAGACATGCTCGACAAAGGCTGGTTTGATCCATCGACAGACAGCATGCGAGTATTCGGCGGTATGAATGGCTGGGCAAATACCGAATCCATGGAACCGGATCCATTTGACCCATCGCTTTACGTCTATGATACTGATGTTACTACCGAAGCAGGCAGCGACATCAATTGGAAGTTCCGCGGATTTCCAACTGATAATTTCCTTGATGGCGGCTGGGAAGCAGGCGATAATCATGTTTTCACATTTACCGGCAGTGATTTGGTACTCGATCCGCTCAAACCGAATGTTTTGCCAGGTGGCAAACCTTTAGCCCAGGATGTAACTGTTCGCTTCAGCGTGGATGTGAATGATGCTGTTGACTATTACAACAAGCAGCCGTTTACAGATATTCAGAGCGTTTGGGTCACTGGCGACTGGAACAACTGGGGTGGCTCATGGAGTGTGCCAGATACAGCAACTTTGGTCCGCATGTACGATGACGGTATAACCAATGGCGATGCTGCTGCTGGTGACGGCGTTTGGACGACCGAGGTTTTATATGCCGCAGGTACCATTTCAGCCCATTTATACAAATACTCAATTTACGGCGCTGGTGTTGACACCTTGAATGGCGGCACATCACCAATGGACAATGAAGCTGGTTTTTCCATGAATCATGTCTTGTTGGTCGATGATACCAATCCGGTCGATATATTACCGGAAGATATTTTTGGCAGCCAATGGATTGTACCACCGACGACACATCCGGTTACCTTTCAATGTAATATGGATATCCAGATGCAGATGGGCGCTTTTGATCCGGCAGCAGATAAGTTAGTAGTACGCGGTTCGTTGAACGGCTGGGCAGGCGAGCAGGATGAATTAACCGACCCCGATGGCGACAAAATTTATACGTTGACAGTTGAATTTGCAGATTCACTTGTAGGCGATGGCTTTGAATATAAATACGTTCTGATTCCATCCGGCGGCGCTGATCAATGGGAGAATGTTGACAACCGAACATTTACCTTATTGGCTGGCGGACAGATACTCGATGTAGTTTACTTCAATAATCAGGATGTACTTTCAGTAACCGCCATGGTAACATTTCAGGCAGATATGTCAGACATGCTCGACAAAGGTTGGTTTGATCCATCCACAGACAGCATGCGAGTACTCGGCGGCATGAATGGCTGGGCAAATACTGAATCCATGGAACCGGATCCATTTGACCCATCGCTTTACGTCTATGATACTGATGTTACTACCGAAGCAGGTAGCGACATCAATTGGAAGTTCCGCGGATTTCCAACTGATAATTTCCTTGATGGCGGCTGGGAAGCAGGCGATAATCATGTGTTTACCTTTGAAGGCGCTGATTTGATACTCGATCCGCTCAAACCCAATGTTTTGCCAGGTGGTAAACCTTTATCCCAGGATGTAACTGTTCGCTTCAGCGTGGATGTGAATGATGCTGTTGACTATTACAACAAGCAAGCTTTTACAGATATTCAGAGCGTTTGGGTTACTGGCGACTGGAACAACTGGGGTGGCTCATGGAGTGTGCCAGATACAGCAACTTTGGTCCGCATGTACGATGACGGTATAACCAATGGCGATGCTGCTGCTG
>Ga0208771_1000710_pt1 | contig 19401 bp, 20 predicted proteins | sample AntAceMetag02UKX_FD_184775 | JGI IMG/M metagenome (GOLD analysis project Ga0208771, IMG submission 184775) | Saline lake microbial communities from Ace Lake, Antarctica - Antarctic Ace Lake Metagenome 02UKX (SPAdes) (version 2) | ecosystem: Environmental > Aquatic > Non-marine Saline and...
CCCCGCAGAAGAAGGAGTTCCTTCTGTAGTTGAAGTAGCTGTCTGACTTGGAAACCCGAATCTCATTGTTTCCATAGGCTGAACTTTACCCCATAAATCTTGCAAATAACTTAAATTAGCTTGATTTGATGGTGTAAATAATTCAAAGGCTGCTTCAGAAGGTGCAATATCGGCTCCCGTCCTTGCAGATGACATATCAGTAATGTTTTGCAAACCAGCCCGTTGCGCTCCTGTAAGTGTAGATAGGTTGCCAGAATTTGCGGCTAACAAATCCTTAAGCATTCCTGATCTTTCCCCAGATAAAGTTTTAAGGTTCGCAGCGTCTGCGGCAGAAAGAGTGCCCAGTTGATTTTGACGCTCTCCTGACAAAGTTGATAGCCTGTTAGTATTAGACGAAAGCAAATCGCCTATCGTCCTTTGCTGCGCTCCTGTCATAAACTCTATTGGGCTACCTCCTCCAAAAGAAACTCCGGCCCTTTCGTCAAGCAACTTATTTACACGAGGGTCGTCTGCAAGCAAGCTGGCTATATCTGTACCATACGGCAACCCTTGAGTACGGTCTGTGTCTAATATGCCCTTCATCTCTGGTTGCCACGGTAAGTTCTCTTGTGGAGTTGTCGCTAAAAGACGATCTATGTCAGCTCCATACGGGCCAACAGCCTCCCCAGACATTTCTTTATTTATAAGATTCGTTAATAAATTGCTATGAGTACCCATTGCGGCTTTATTTACATCGAGGTATTTCTGTTTAGCCACTTGCTCTTCATCATAGGCAGTTTTAACTTGATCTTTATAGCTTTTTTCACCAGTCCCAAAATAATTTCCCATGAACTCATCAAACATAGTTTCAAATTCTCTTGGTCTATCCATAGGCTGAACATCAGATGAAGTTTGTGTTGTTTGACTACTATCGTAAAAACCCATAATACCCTCCTTTAAACACCGTATCTCGACGGGGATCTGTTTGTACTATATTTTCCTGCTGCTGGTTGAGACCACTGAGAATTACTTGCCAGAGAAGGTTGAACCCCCCGGCTGGTAGGTTGAGCAGTAGGTTGATTTAATAACGATGACAACAGATTATTTCCTTTGGCACCGTTTGCAGCTACAAATTGTGCGTTGTTTTTACCGGGGTCTTCCTGCTTTGCCATGCCTTGCAAGAAACCTGTTAAACCAGTGTTTTGATAATTATTAGTAAAAGCAGCCGCCTTTGCATTTACACCAGGTAATGCTGCTTCCGCTTCAGCTAAATAAGATTCTGCGTCTGCTTTTCCTTTAATACCTTTACCAACAGCTTTCCCCATTCCAAGAACGCCAGCTAAGGGATTGCCTAGTACCATAGAAAGCATTCCTTTCCCAAAATTACCTAACACGCCGTATTGATTATTTTGTAATGCTATTTGATTCTCAACAACATTATTGAATATTGCAGTTTCATACCCAAAATAACCTTTAGCTTCTGGCATATTCATGGCTATATTTGAATACATATCTTGAAGTGATTTACCTTTTTCCGGGTTATTAATTCCACCTACAACACTTCCCATTCCAAAATTGCCTGTAGGATTTGATACATCTAATCCACCGACTACACCACCACCAGATAAATTAGAAAAATTACTGGCCGTACTTTGAAAGTTGCCAAAATCATAACCACCATAAGACATACTCCCAGAACTACCCATACCGTCTGACATGCCTCCGCCTATGCTACCACCTCCCATTGAAGCAGCACCACCACCACTCATACTCCCACCTGTAGCAGTAGCATTCGCATCGGCGTTTCCTAAAGAGCCGCCTCCAAAATCACCAGAATCACCTCCCATGCCGCCTGACATGCTCATATTCTACACCCTTTCATCAATATCTCCAAAGAATCTATCCTTTATGCCATTAAGCTCTGAAGAAAACCTAATGCAGTTGCGTAAGGTTGCCCCGGATCACCAGATTCAGAAAACCGACCCTGTGATAATAAATTAGTCAACATTTGAGGATATTGATATGCCCCCTGCCCTTCTTGTTGGGCTATATTCGAAAGCCCCATTTGCTTTGCAAGTTCAAGAGAAGATTGTTTGTCCAATATGCTTTCCCCAACTCCCTTAGCAGTGCCAGACATAGCTTCACTGGCAACAGTAGAATCCATCATACCTCTTTTGGCAAGATCGTTTAAAGTCTGCTGTAAAGCTGGCTGTAAAGATCTTTCATAAGTTTTGCCAAGCCCACCTATAGCAGTATCAAAACCTTTATTTACATCACCCCTTGACTGATCATAATACTGTTGTCTTTGTTCGGGAAACTGCTCGAATGCTGTTTGGGTTTGTGGAAGTAAATTTGTAAGCATTCCTTGTGCCTCTGGCCCCATTCCAGAATATGTTTTGCTATAAAGATCAAGTGGAAAATCAAATGCGTTTGCCATGTTGTGCCTCCAGTTCCTTTATTTCCTCTTTAATGATTTACATTTTATGTATGATGGTTTTGGGATAACTTTTTTTACAGGTTCAACAACATCATTTTTGCCCATAAATCTATAATCGGCTAAAATCTTCTTTCCTGTTTTGTCTTTAATATGTTTAGGCAACCCTACTGTTACTGGTTTTGAAGGCCATGCAGGATTAGAGTTTTCGTCAATCTCGTAGTTTTCCGTAATAATTTCAAGCAAATCTTTGTCCGGCTCTGTTTCATCATCAACAATAGTTTCAAGTTCCATTTGCTCTATTTCGGCAAGTGTTGGATTAATAACTATTAGTTCGTGTTTAGTTTCGTCATAGTTTCCAAAAGGATGCGAAACAAGCGAAGGCTTTCCCCCATTCCCAAAGCAAGGATGGTCGGGAGCTTGATATGTTGAAATTGTTTGTTTTGTAATTTTATCTCTTAAAACAAATATCCAATAAACTTCACCAGAAGATGTTATGTACCTTTGTTGGGCATAAATTATTCCAGTACTGGCTTCATAATTAGTCCTTGCATATAAATAAATAACTGTTGCATAGCTTGAATGACTAGTACTTGTCGCACCGTCCATTATTTGCGCATGACCTATACTCCACTGTACACCACCAGGGTTATTAAGCTTTGTTTGTGGGTAAAATCCATATTCTCCACCAGGTAAAGTATAATGCGCACCGCTTCCCGTCACTCCCATTGTTCCCGTATGTGATACCGACCCTTGACTTGTTTTGAGTTTGGCTTGAGTTACTCCAGAATCAGGCGGTGTTCTTGTATCGCTCAATCTCGCATCATTACCAGCACATGCTTTGACTGCAGTTGTGCCAAGTGTCCTAAGCCCTGCTGTGCCAGCTGCGGGGTCGGAAGGACAACCTATTGTGGTTCTAACTGCGGAGGCGCTTGCGTCATCGACTACGGTTTTGGCAAAAGCTGAAATGGTCGTACTGGCAGGGACTGTAAATGTGAGCAAATTAGTTCCATCGCAAATTGTGTTTATCTCGGCTGCTGTGGCAGTCAACCCATCCACGCCGGAATTGATTTCTGCGGCTGTTGCCGTAAGCCCTAAAGTGCCTAAAGCCGTTGCTGCATTTGCATCATCGGTAAGCGTCGCCCCGAAAGCTGAAATGGTGGTAGTTCCTGCTACTGTGAGATTCCCTCCCACTGTGAGATTCCCTCCCAATGTAATTGTTCTGTCAGCGTTTCCGGTTGTCAAGGTTAATATTCTGTCGGCTGTTAAATCCGAGCCAGCTTTTAAAACCAAGTCATGAGAGGCGTTCGTGTCTAATATATGCAAACCTTCGTTTGGCACTGTCAGCACTGTCGGGATAAGAAGGTTAGCAGGGACAGAAAGGGTTATTGCGCCAGCTCCGTTTGTGACTGTGATTTGATTGGCTGTTCCGGTTAATGTGGCTAAAGTCGGGTCAGCTCCAGTAGTACCTATTGGAAGTTGTCCGTTTGAGGCTACCCCTAACGGCGTTACAGCTCCAGTGCCTGAACCTAACAAGATACCATGGTCCGTTAGCGTGGATGCTCCTGTGCCTCCATTTGCCACCGTAAGGTCAGCAGTAAGAGTTAATGCCGCAAATGTAGGTGAACTTGCTGCCTTTACTGTCTGATCAAACCAGTCTGCTAAAGTCGGATTTCCAGAAAGTGTAATTGTCCTGTCTGCATCCCCTGTAGTGACTGTAAGCGTCCGATCTGCAGTGAGGTTTGAGCCGGGCTTTATGATAAGATCGTGAGTCGCATCACTATCAAGAAGATGCAAGCCTGTATTAGCAAGAGTAATTACACCACCTATCCCAAGGCTTGCCATCAATAACCACCTTTTATTACCTGCATTAGCATCAGGAGATATGACATCAGGAGAACTTTCAGCCGCTCCGGAATCATCATCAAGGGTATAAAAATAAAAGGTAGCCGCATCAAAAACAATACAGGAATCTTTATCTTGAAGATTAGTGCCGTCTATTGAATCTAAAGCCCCACTTCCTCCACCTGTTAAAACTGTCGCCGAATAATTTTTTAAAGCCATGCAACTACCTCATTTCATTGTGTTTATCTGCTTAACGCTCTCGTAACGAGCGATATATTATTTATTCTCAAATTCTCACTATCAGGATTAACATTTCTAAGAACAGCTAAGAATTTCTTATAATTAGCGTTTAAATCTCTATTAAAATCATTCTCATTTATGTCTATCGTATGGCTCACATCAGCATCTACAGAATGGATGGTGTCAATAGAAACAGCCTTGTTATAAATTTCAAGGTCAAGAGTCGCACTTGTTGCCTCTGTACCGCATGAAACATTATATTTTTCAAGGCAAACATGGCTATATGGACTCTCAAAAAGTTTAGTCCCAAGAACATAAGGGATTTCAATAGAGTTATCCTCTTGAACAGATGAATCCATTTTGTAGATATATCCATCATCACACGCCACAAAAAACTTATTATCGTAATTCGCAAAAGCTGTTGGGTCTAAAACTGTTTTTATTTGTATTCCTGTTGTATCTGGATCGCCGGAGTCATCTCTTATATAAACTGTAGAATATCCTAGGGTGTCGTTATCACCATAATCCCATTGATGATCTGTAAGACTTCCTAAAGTTCCATTGGTTATTAACGACTCATTAAGAAGTAAATATGGCGGTTCTGACAAGGATGGATCTCCACCGCCAGTTAATTCAACATAATATTCATTAGCGGTTGCACTTGCTGTCCATTTATAAGTAACAGATGATAAATTTTCTTTTACAAAAATATATTCAGTCCAAGGGTATCTAACCTTACCTCTTTGATCTCTTACTGGAGCTTTAGTATGAACAACTAAACATCTTGGATAATCTTTCATTTTAAGAAAATACTGCCCGGTTGCTCCAAAATACCCGGCAAAAGCATCATCATCTGTCCAATATTCTTGAATCCTATCATCAACTGCTTCTGACTCAAAAAACGTCCTGAGATCACCATACAACTCAACACCACTCAAAGCATTTATCCCGCTTTCACTTCCGAACCAGCAATCGTTTGTCACATTTATCGCTGTTTTATAAGTTGAATAAATCTTTTGAAACACCGGGGGCAAACTATAATCTGAGGGATCTGAGCCTAACAGTTTGCATAAATATGGCTGTGATTGCTGCCCAAAAACATAAATATTGCCATACATTGAAAGCAATGCCCCAACAGGAAAATTGGTTACATTGTCATCAATAACACCTATATACCCCCCGCCGTTTGCAGTTGACCAATCAAAAAATAAACTTGCGTTTGAATACCAAACCACACCTTTATTGTAAGGGTCTCCTGATAAATACAATCGACTGCTCTGAATAAGACCAAACCTTGCCCTTGGTGGCCTTCCTGGTTTAATACCTAAAACCCCAATCTTTGTCGCATCATCATTCCATGAACCATCATAATATTTACCATCACCATCAGATGTTGTGGCATCACATTCTAATTGAATATAATTAGAAGCATCCCCGCCTGAATAGGTAAGAACCGGCCAATAAAAGGTTAAAGGAGACATAGCCCCTGAACTAAACACAAAGGATAATTTGTCTGAAGCTGTATCAACTGATGCTGCTGAAATAACGGTAGTACTTGTTGCAAAAAGCACCCCGGCGTTTGTATAAATCTCGCATCCTACATTCCCTGTAGGGCTTCCTACTTTTTTTGCGTATATTTCAACCTTTGTGGCTGTAATGGTATAACCACTGTCCCAATCCTGTGTATCAAACTTAACCCCGGCTTTCGTGTTACCCCCAGAATATAACTTAATCTGAGTATCAGGGGTTAAGGTTGTGTTGTCTCGCTGATAACCGTTTGTACCAGATCCATCATCATAAGCCATTAAAACAGTTTTAGTCGATCTATTCCAATATTTTAAAAAGCTACCATCGCAAATAAAAGCCTTATCTCCAAACGGAATAATTGTTGCATCCCCTTCAAGAGTTGCAATCTCTGACGGAGCCTTTGTGGCACTAAGAAAATATAAAACATTGCCAGGCTGTGTTACAATTAATTCGTCCATACCAGATGAAGCAGGTTCTTCTACCATCCATTCTCTGCCAGCACTGTTTTCCCACTCTCTATCATCTGTATCTTCAAATATATGGAACTCAGCAAGGTCTATATCAAAAAGAAAACTCTTTAAATACGATGCTGGATTAATCAACGCACTCGTAGTATAACGAGTTAATCCCTCTCTTATTTCAAGCCCACCCAAAGGAAGTATCTTAAAATTAACAAGAGATGAAGCTTCGTTCGGTAAAATAGATGCCGGTGGCAGCACAGTGTTTAACCCAAACTTGAAATCATCAAGAGTAATAGGCTTAGACTGCCCTCTGCTTCTTGGTATTTGAGCTATATGTTTGTATGATGGAATCATTAACAACCTTCCGCTGTAAACATATTAGAGATAACCCTTCTTCGTCTAAGACCTCTTGTATAAACCATTGACATAGCACTATTCATTTCGATCTCGGCTAATAACGCCTGTCTGGTATTGTCCAATTCTAAAACCTCAAGCATCTCAACAACCAAAAGCCTTTGAATAGCCCTGTTGAATATCCCGCCCCAAGGCAAAGTATCAGCATCATAATCTGTTAATGCTGTAAGCGGAATCCAAAATTGATGATGAATTGTATACACAGCGTCAGGAACCCACAAATAACCTATTTTTCCGTTTTCGGTTAGATAGAAAGCTTCCGGCTGATTAGTTGTTGAGTCATAATCCCACTTAATTTTATCACCTTCTGAAACCTGAACAAGATACTCATCCTCGCCATCTACCCAACTACCATCTATCAAAAACCCATCAAATTTAAAGTCCGGAGTATATTCTGCTGTGTCCGCAACTGTTGCCTGCGTATCTTCAGCATAAACAAGATTAGACTCAACATTAACAAGTTTTTGATAAATAGTTTCAAGAATGTCGTTCATAATCCCTAAGCGTTGATCTTTTGTGAACTGCTTATAAGAAGTATCTCGAACTTTTATACCTGCGCGGTCTCCATGGTCTGATACTGTTCCCATTTTTTCCTCTTAAATAGATTCAACTATATAGTTTGGAGTTCTGCTTACCATGTTAATTGTACCTGTAACCGGATCTGTAATAGGAGTCATGGTGGGGAAATATGCCTTTGCCAACGCCATAGGATTCTGGCTGTCATAAATTCCGCTTTCAGGCGGTATAGGCAAAGATGTTTCCTGTACCGAATCTTTCAACACTCCTATTTGTGAAGCTGTAAGTTCAACTTCCTGCCCCGGCCAAAACACCCTTTTATTGTTCGCCGTGTTTACTGTTACAGAAATTGGCATGTCCTTATTCTCAGGATCACAATTAGTCCTGTGAACTCTGCATTTGATAAGTTTTTCTTTGCTTGCATTTGGTTTTTTTGTAGCAGGTTTAATAACTCCAACCCATCCATCTTCTTTTTCAATAGCTTCGTGAGTATCTTCAAAACCCTTTTGCTTCAAAACTGCTACCAAAGATGCTTTATTACCAAAAAGTGTTCCGTCTATTTTTTTTATATCTTCCATTTTTCTTTATCTCCTTTGTCGTCAGCTTTGTCGCTAACTTGTAATTGGCATAACCTGCGCGAATTCACAGGCTATGCCGTTTATTGTTTAACCTGTTGATATTGCTTATAAATCGGTAGCTCCATGCTCGATTCTATGAAGAAAATCATCGTTAAGAATCTTACATGTAGTCGCTACTTTCCAGCCTGAAGTCGCCCTTTGGTCAAGAGGATCTTCCGTGCCCGCACTACCCATTTTTTTAACAATATTTTTGGTGCTTCCTTTTTGAAGTGGAACTGTTCCACCGGCATTTGCAGCAAATATTAATGTAGTATATACATCAATATTGGTATCATTCGCTGCAACAAGGCCGGTTACACCTACTGCAACTCCACCAGCAAGGAATATCTTGGCATTGGTTGTAACCAAAATTCTCAAGTTACCCCAAGAACCTATTTCCTCTTCCTGCACATCTTTCTGGCTGGAATACTCTTCAACTTTAGTGAATCCTGAAAGAGCTTCATAATCCTGACGACAGCTTGTATGGGTAATCCCATAAAAAGCCGGAGGGACTGGACGAGTCCCGACCTTCGTCCCACCAACTATCATGTGCCTCAATTTTTTGGCGTTCCCACCTTCAAGGATTCTGACTGCCGCTTTAACATCAGCCACAGCAACGGCCGTTGCCACTGAAGATCTATCTGCAACACTATTCGCGTATCTGACTGAAGTTCCCGCGACCAAAACATCCCTGTTAAGAGTGTCAACTGTTTCACCCATCTGTTCGCCCAAAACTTCGCCACCTTCAACCAATATCGGATCAAGTCCTGTCATGGAAATCCAATCAGAGATCGTTATAAAATCCATTCTGTTACTTTCAGCTTACGCCTACTGACCAACAATTCTAAGCTGGCGGGAAAACTGCTTCGAGTTCTCCTCTAACGGTTTCCCGTTAGTCCAGACTGTCGCTTCACCCTCTCGGGTGCCTTCTCGTTCAGTCGTTGCGGCTGCTCCAACAGCGTTGAGCTTACACATCTTAAGATATATATCCTCACGCCGTTGTAATTCTTCAAGACTTACTCCATCACTTCTGCGATATGGTGTTTTCCAGTTATTTATTAACTCAAACAACAATTCTGCTTGTGGTTTTTTTACAACCAGATATGGAAAAACTGATTCAAGGGCATTTGTTACTATTTGCCTTCCTGAAACTGTCCATCTCCATATAGAGCGTCTATTAAGAATGCGTTCTTCTCTCATTGAACCACCTAATGTATATGTAAGCATTTGTATAATTTGTTTATTCGTCATTCCTACACAAATAAACGCTGCATATCTGTCGTTTTTTGCTTTAGCATGCACATGTTGTAAATTTTGTGATTTCATTTTATTTATCCTTAAACATCCTTCGCCGTCTATTATTCCAGCAAAGTATGAAAGAAGAACCGCTTGCCTCGGGTTACCTTGCACTGTTCTATAATTAATTTCTTTTTTTGTTCTTGTTTTCATAGTGTTTAGGCGTCCCCGTTATTTAGAGAAAGTTTTAATACGGCAATTTAATTTCGGCTACCGTATTGCTTGACCATTGCGTATATATCAGTTGTGGTAAGTTTTTTACCAGTAGGCGTTTCCCCTTCAAGAAGAGGCGTTGTATTAACCGCAAGAGAACCGTACCTGCGAAAATTAATCCGTGTACCTTTATTCTTAGGCAACGGCTTGATCTGTAAAAACCGATCATGAATAAGAGCAGGTAACGCCCTTTCTAAAAGATTCCTGTCGTAATGGCCCTGCAAATTGACTTGGACATCACTTGTTCCAGTTATAAGTCCTGGCATAATATCTCCTCTCCAAGACCATTACGGTCTTGAATTAATTTCCTAATTTAATTTTATCTAATTGTTTCTGGAAGTCATCCCTTGAGAGCTTCCATGCAACATCCTGTTTGCCTTCTGTTTTAGGAGCATCGCCCCCGCCTGACTTGACTCTAAAGCCCGGTGTTGAAACTTTCACGGGGGTGCTTTTCGTTTTTGCCAATTCCTTTGTTTTAACAAAATCATAAAACTGACAAAGAGCGCCCATGTCTGAATCAATCCTTCCATAGTCAGACACACTTAACTGAGCAGCGTATGTTGGCATAGCAGCAATAACCATATTGCTATGTTCAGGGTCTCTCATTTTAAGAGCATCCGCTACAGCCGTATTTCTTGCTGGCTGCTGTTGTACTACCGGCGTTTGTTGAGATTGCCCGAACTCAATAGCCTGCTTTATATTATCTTGTAGCCATTCTGCTTCGCTTTCATACTCGTCTATACCTTTAACCTTAAACCCTTCTTCTGTGCCACTTGCAGGCTTTGTACCTGTAGCCTTTTCTTGCCAGCGTTCATTCACAATTTTGGCAATTTCTGGGTCGGCTTCGATCATCTTGACGATTTTTCCATGAGGGCCTACCTTAAAATCATAATCAAATCCCTTCTGAGCCAATTCTATAAGCTTTTCTTTAGTAAACTTATGCACTTGGCCGTTGTGGACTATCTCGGTAATGCTCTCATCTGCTTCAGTTGTTTTTTCTGTTTCGGGTTTTTCCAGCGTAAACCGTGAAGTTTCTTCTGGTTCAACAGTTTTTTTGTCGTCAGCTTTTTCGCCATTTTCTTCATCATCTATAACTTCTGACGCTTCTTCTGACTCTTCTGGATATTCAATAAACCCTTCTTCTTGTTCGTCTATAACTTCTTTTTTTTCATCTTCAGGCATTTGTCGCCCTCCTTGTAGCCTCTGTCGCTACTTGTTAGTTGTTTTTAACTAAGTCATTAAAGTGATCAACGGATATTGAACATACTGACTTGGAATTATAAAAATTACATCACCAGTAACAAAGTCTGCTGCTGCTGTTGCTGTTACCAGACCTGCATCTTCGTAGGTGTAAATTCTGGAATAATTTGACTGCCCGGATGGTTTTGTGATCTTTCCAATATAAGCAATGTTGTCGTTGTTTTCGTTCAAGATCATAAATTTACCGTTAGGTGAAACACCGGCTTCCAAGAAATCAATGGAACTATCCTCAAAATAAGTGTCTGCTCCGGATGTCCCGTCATGCACTGCTCTGGTAAGAGGAACATTCATTCTGAACGCCTGTACCGTAAATGGGTTTCCATCAACATTCGCTGCTGCTGAAGCTCCAATACCAATCCCGTTTGCTTCCCACCATCTGCCCGGCTCAACTGCTGTAGGCGCCGATGTAGGAAGTGTCGCTGAATCACCTTCAAATTTAACAAGCGTAATACCTGTTGCTGCGGTTAATTCGGTTATGCCAGTAGTATCAATAGACTCAATTCCATAACCTGCTTCCAAATCTATTGTCCATACGACGGCATCTTCTTCAGCGTCCCCCTGGATCAATACTTTCGCAGGACAAAAGCCCAACCGAAAATAAATAGCCGCTCCGGTTCCCTGTGCGAGTAATGTTAATTGCTCATTCATTTTATTGTCTCCTTTTTTTATTTTTAAGTTTTTTGTTTAATTCTTTGCAGCCATGGTCGCTGCTGTTTGGCTATTGTCGCCAAAATAAAAAAGCCCACTCAAGATAGATAAAATTTCTATCCTGAATAGGCTTTGATTTTCTAAAGGCTTTCAGCTTTGCTTAACAGGCTTCCGAAGAGAGATGTTAAGCTGTTATATGCTTGTTATCATTTCATATTGGTTCACCCTTCAATACCTTTTTAAGTTGCCCTACAAGGAATCCAAGACCTTTAATAAGGGCTTTTATAAGTTGTTCTGTGGAAATCTCTTTCATATGCCCTCTGCCCCACCAGTACGATCTTGCAATAAGACTATCTCGTACTCGTTAATATAGGCTTCGAGCTTTGACTTAAACCTTACTATAGCCAATAAATCGTGATGAATAGCCTGAAGAACATTTACATCGGTGCCTATCGGAAGTCTCTTTAACCCTTCAAGGCATTCAGCTTCTTGAGTTTTTAAAAACCCAGCTATAAGAGGTTCTGATAGTATCCTTTGAGCCTCCCGCGCATTATGAGCTTTACGCTCTCTTTCTATATTTTCAAGCTCTTCTCTATCTGTTGTCATCTTTTATACCACCTTCAATCATCTTGGCATTCCTGTCTGGGTACCTTTAATTGCAAGTTCAAGTAAATCTATTTTATGATCTCGAATACTATCCTTATCTTTCTGTGATATCTCAGCTATAGCAATTTCTTTTTCCTGTGTCAACTCTGCCGAAGCAATCACACCATCTTGCTGAACCTTTTGAGTCTTTGTTTGAGAATCTTGTGCTTTGATCTGCATCTCCATTTCTTTAAACTTCTGCTGCAGCTCCATCATTTGCTTCTGTGTGTCTTCACCTTGTTTCCTTGCCTGTTCTATTTTCTGAGTATATTCTTCAAGATCACCAATGAAATCATCAGCATTTTTAAATCCAGAAGCTGTTACATATCGCCTCATTATGTTGTGTATTTTATCTGGCGTTAAAAGGCCAGGAAACATCTCATTTGTTTTGAATAAAATGCCAAGCATTTTCTCTATACGCTGGGCCTCTTCAACCCCTACAGAGGCAGTCACGCCCATATTAACCGTACAGACTACACGACCTTGTAGCATTTCGGGAGTTACTTCCTGCTCTTTACCATGAGTTTTAGATATAAATGGTTGCCGTAAATGTTTTTGGTATAATAAAGCACACTTACGATAAAAGTCTTTTAAGCCAACTTCTGCAAATATCCGGCCAATTAAATCCATCCTTTGCATGGCCGCGCTTTGTATCATCCCAATGCCTCTGGCTGTTTTATTTAATGAGTCTGAATCCGTTCCTTGATTATATTTTGTAACACCTGTACGATTTTCTTTAACCGTGTCAACATATTCGAGAATACCAAGACTCGCTGTCTGAAAAGGCGCTGGGGTTATATCTTTTAATCCATCAACCTTGCCAGTGATTACACTACCTGGCGCATTATTTAACAACGCATAAGTGTCTATCCCACTGTTCGGATCACGAAGCCATCTGCCTGAGTTCTGGAAATCAAAGTTATCAAGGATTCTCCTAAACAGCATTGTCTTTAAATTCTGAATCTCTACAAGAAGATCAGCGTATGAAATTCCAAAAAACTTGTAACAATCAATAATAGGTTTCAAAGATGAAAAAGGAATAATACCATCTTCATTTTCTTCCCACTTTAAAAGATACCCATTGCCAAGATAACAAACTATGTTCTCAAGATATCCGTCTCCATCCACATCAAGGCGCGTGTACCATTCGATAAAATCAACAGGCGACTTGGGGCCTGTCTCCGTATTGAGGTCTTTGTCAACACTATCCTCGCCCATATAGCTTGTGCTTTCACCCTCATCAGCGGCAGACTGTTCACGGCCTTCACCTGACTCAAGCTTGTCTAAATTCTTAAAGAAATCACCGCCTTCAGCACGGTTTATCCTTTTAAGATAATCAACTGTTACTTCTGTTTTGTGGCCCTTGCCATATTCGTCATTGACATCCCTTGACTTAGGGTCTGCAAGAAATTCCCAATGTGGTGTATTTTCAGCATAAAGCGTATCTTTAATGGTTTTTTTCACCTTTGCTTTTACATCCTGAAAAACAATATCCCCGGAGCTTCCCTGAGATATAGAACCTCGAATAATAGCTGTCCCTGCCTCTGAAACTGTAACATCAGGATCAACAACTAACTGTTGCATTTGATCCGCTGGCAGTTCATCGAAAGCTATATTCACAGATTCTTGATCTAAGTCCCATGAAACTTTTGTAAAGGCTGTGTCAGATATAAGAGCATCCTTAAACCATTGATAAAACAATAAAAATATGTTTGGCGTGGATTCATTAAGGTCAAGCTGGATCTTTTCCATTACAGCCTTACCTACCCATGGCTCTTGCCCTTTAATCTCAATCTCAATTTTAGGATCACCAGCAGCGAAAGACCTTATGAAGTACGGCATCATCCACTCGACTGTGTCCATGACCTCACGAGTGATGAACTGAGACCGCCCTTTGACCTCGTTGCCAAGTTTCCGGCCATAATACCGGTCCCAGCTCTTTTCTCGTTTGCCAGCTCTATCGTTATTATTATCTTGAGCAGCTTTGATTTCTATAGAAATATCGTGTTCTATATCTTCAAAAGCCATTGAATCGTCTTTAGCCATTTATTCCTCTATCTCAATAAATTTATTAAGCGGAACCAAAATATCCGCTGATACGTTAAATGGTTTTCCGTCCACCTCAAGAGGCAAACAAACTTTCTCAAACTCAACTTCAACTTCTTCGGTCATAAGCTTCATATAATCTTCCTGAAACTTGACCATGTTCTCGCTGTTAGGCGCTATCGAAACACTCCCTTTATCATCTTTTTCGCCATGTTTATTTACCAGTGTGTTTCTAACACCTTCGATTGCATCGTATAGTTTCCCGATTGCAATCTTGAGCTTTGCCAATCCGAAACTTGCCTTGACCGGTAAATCTTTTTCAGAAAGTGTGTCCAATGCGCCATGTGCCATAAAAATTTCACCGTTTAAAAGTTTCATAATAATTCATATCTCCTGTAATATTTCCTGAGGTTAATTGTAGGAGCGGGGTCGCTCAGGAAACAACCCCTTCAAGCCATGGACTCTATCCCACAATTTTTATGTTAGGTTACACCAATAATAGTATCATGAACGTATATATATCCCGAAGTCCCATTCAACATGACCTTAATAGAGGCAATAGGTGTTTCGTCATACCCACTATTGTAGGTTCCCATTGTCAAAGCAGCCTGACTTCCATCTGTTTCATTAAAATGTATAGCATTGGTTACTGTTCCGACCAAACTAATTGCATGAGTAACAGCAGAAGTTGTACTAGACTGTCCTTCGATGTGTATTCCAACAGGCAGAGCGGCAGTACCGGGTGTAGCCAATATTCTTATTGCTGCTGTCTGATTGGCGCTCATACTACGAATATCAAGACCAAAATTAACATAATTAGCAGCTTCACAGTTGACATTTATCCGCATACCACACGTTGAGCCGACAAGGCCATTTTCACGAACCCGAGGCCGAATCTCCAAGCAAGCACACTCTTGAGCTACAGTTGCACCAGCAGTAATATCTAAATCAAACAAACCGGCTGTTAATGTAGCAGAACCAGTAGCTGTTATAGCATGAGCGCCTATTTCCATCGAGGCAAGACAAGCAGACTGCTCACCAAGAGCACAATCGTCACCAATAGCTACTCTTCCTCGTGAGGCATAACCATTTACAAGATCAAAATTAACATCAAGACGATTATACCCAACATGGATATAGCCAGCACTGGCTGCTTGAGTTTCAATATAATTCACACTGCCCATTACATAATCAGCAGAAGCTGGAGTAGCAGTAATATGCGTAGTCTGCATCACCAAGGTGTCGGTCACCGTTCCATAGGCAAGAGCAGTATTATATGAACCATGCTGCAATACTGACGCTGTAACGAATCCATCACCGGCTGTCTGAGCGACTGACACATTTACAGCTGTTGAACAAGCCCCTGAAAGAGCAATACCGTCTGTAGCTGTGCCTGCAAGCGAAATACCAGTCGTTCCGGTAAATCCACTTGTTACGGATATTGCCGTTGTTCCATCTGCCGAAATCTCAAGGCCGGTGGTGAATGCGCCAGCTATAGAAATTGGTGTGGCCGCTGCGCCATAAATTATCGCTTTATGTGTAGCAGTCGCATCATCATTTAAAATCTTATCAAACATTGTCTTCATCGCCCTTCGTTCACGGCCATCAGAAATGTCATTTAATATCTCGCTTAAAATTTGTCCCATAATATTTTCCTCCTATCTAACTATCCTGTTTGTGTAGTTTCCTGTTTTATCAGCATCGCTACCCTTAACCCATACCATCAACAGTGTCGTTGAAAGGATCTTTGTCGGTTGCATTCCTATTGTTAATCGTGAAATGTCCTCTGTGAGTCTTCACGATTATAGTTTCCTCGTCCACGCTTGCCAGGCATACAAAGAAGTATCTCTTTTGTCTGGATGTGGTTGTAATAAAAAATGTATTGCTACGGGTATCTCACCGCGCATATCTCTGACTTTCTTCAAGGATCCCTCGCATTGCTCCTCAAGAACTGATCTTATGTCCTCGATGTCGTTAAGAGGAGTTTTTTTGTGGTCTATCTCAACAAAGTCAGCATACGTTATGAAAGACTTTAATTCTTCGTATGGCTTATCAATAATTAATTTCTGGAATTCTTCTGTTAACATTTGTCTCCTTCTAATGCAAAAAGCTCATTTATAATCCCTCTACCATTCGACCTTGCATAAGTTGATCGTGTAATTCCCTATCACTTGCCACATCAATATAGGGTTCGTCAAGTCCACTTATGATATATCCTAATGCAGCAATAGCCGGATAATCTTCAGCTTTCTTCTTTTGTACATCATCAGGGGACAGACCTGAAATAACACCAGGGATTCTACTGTTGCCACCAAATTGTAATGTTTTCTTTGCCGGTGAAACTCTGCCTTTAATTTGATGGGCATAAACTCTTAAATTATGGGCCTCTCCTATGAACGGAGCCTCTGATATGCAAACATCTTTCTTTTTCTTCGATAACTTTCGATTAAACCTGTCAACAAAATGCATCATTAACGCGTTCTCGGTGTCACTATACCATGTCTCTATGAGATATTTATTTTGTAAATCGTACATTCGCTTGACTAATTTCTCAATATCACTGCTCTCAAACTCTGCAAGCAACCAACATTTTCGTGTCTTTAGCCGTGTGATCTTGTTTACGTCCTCACCAGCAACACATATAAAGCCCGGATTATCTCCTGAAGGCCAGCCTGTCCCGCCTACTATACGCCTATATTCTTTGATATTGGTTGTATCAAAGTAAAAGGTTTCTTTTGAGCCGAGAGGTGTTGCTATGATTTTCTTTTCAATTCCCATTATCCAAGATCGCTCCCTGCGAAAAAACCACCCTTGTCAGCAATTACTCTCGCTAAATGAGCAAAAGCGTCAGTATCATCATCAAAGGTCGCATTAGGAAAACCTAACATCCATTCTTTAAAGTCCTCAAACCATTCAGCTTTATGAGGGAATGACCATTGCCCTTGTCTCATTTGTCCCTGCGCTGTTCTGGCTCTTGCCATTTTATCACCAATAGGAACAATAAAAATAGAATTGATCGCTAACTTTGCTTCTTCCATCTTTCTTTTCACGGTAGTCCATATAGCTTTTCTTATCTGCCCTTCCTCAAAACCAAAAAGCAAAGGATTCCATTTCTCTTGAATCTTTATAATTTCATCAGCTATACCATCAGCATCGTCTTTAAATCTTACCCTATCTACCATTATAGGTTTATTGTCCGCACCTATTGCAGCAACATGAATAACATTAAAATCGTTTTGTTGCTTCTCGCCTATTGCAAAATCCATTGCAGCATAAGTTTGAATAAAAACACCATCTTCTTTTAACTTTTCGAGCAATGTCGGAATATCGCCAGAATCTATAAACCAATGCGACTTGAAATAATTACCTTCTTTTGCTCTCGGATTCTGTTGATATAATGCACCAAACAAATAATTACCTAATGCCCTCTTGATCGTTAATAACTCTTCAATGAGGAAACGTGGGCTTAATGCTTCCCCCACCTTCCTGCCCAACATATCATTGTCTTCTGCGATACCTGGTAAGTTAATAACTTCCCATTCTTCGCCTGTACCGGCCTTTTGTTCCTGAAGTAACCGACCAGCAAGATCATCTTGATGCCAGCGTGTCATAATTAATACGATAGAACCCTTCGGAGCTAATCGGGTTCTGAGTGTTGACCTGTACCATTGCCAGACTGATTCCCGGACAGTTTCACTCGCTGCCTCTTCGTAATTTTTAAATGGATCGTCTATAATTGCAACATGAGCACCACGACCAGTGATAGGCCCACCAACTCCGGCAGCTATCAATCCACCTAAGTGATTTGCTATTGACCAGTTCTTAACGGCTCTGGCTTGCTGAGCAACATTGATATTCCCAAATATCTCTCTTTCTTCTTGAATTGTATTTCGGGCAGTTCTGGAAAAATCAAATGCAAGATCAGCGGAATAAGATGTAATCATTATATGTCTGTCTGGGAATTTACGGAGATACCATGCGGGAAACTTCTTTGAACAAACTTGGCTTTTACCATGGCGAGGAGGGAAAAATACCATCAACCTTTTAATTTCCCCATCTGCAACAGCTTCGAGTTTATCACATAATAATTCAAGATGAGGTTCTGGCTGCCATGCTCCACGGCCATCATACTCAAGAAAATCAATCAGGCGTTTTGTTTTATCTGAAATATCTTCGGAGGCTACCAGGGATTCAAGCACACCAGGCGCGCACTGACTGGCTAAAACTGCCGCAAAGGCTTCAGCATTAAAATCATTAGTTCCTGGTGTTTTAGATAATTGCAATTAAACGCCTCGATACTTCATTATATACTTGTTAAAAATTCTTATAACCTTCTCTTTGATTTATTAATCTCTTTTTGTCTTTTAGTTTGTAGCTCACCATGAAAAACTCTTCTGCAATCAGGACTGCAAAAACATTGGTTATATGTCTGCTTAACAAAAGAAATACCACAGTGTTTGCAAGTTTTTATTTCTGGGTCTCCCACCCGTGTGAAGAGTTGTCTTTTGTTAATGGTTTTAATAGCTTGCATTTTTCCTTTTCCGCCTTAATTGGACAATTTACCCTATATATTACCCTTAATCAGTCTTTGTTTTGCTATCCTGGAGCATCTCAGGGCTTCATTTTATGTGTTGTGATAGCCAATAACGCCTTTTTAACACTTTCGGCCTGTTCCGGTGGCAATGCGCCGAGAATCACAGCCAGAACAGATTCGTTAACCCCAATCTCAAGCTTATCAGTCAATAGTTTATAATGTTTTGCCAGTAGCTCTGTTGCTTTCGTGTTAGATGATTTCTCTGCATCATATTTAGCTTTGTCTTTATCCGAAAAGAACCACAATCGCTTAATAACTTCATCTGCCGAATGTTCTGATTTATCTAGTCTTTCTTTAACTTCTTTAGCTAAGATTGTTTGTATCAATGGTTTTTTAAGGTTCTCAATACCTATGGTAAATGCTGTTTTAGGAGAATAACCTGCTGCTTTTGCTGCCCTCGTTGCGTTAAAGTCAATAACATACTCTTTAATGAATAGAGCTTGCTTATTTGTGAGTTCTTTTGCAGTTTTTTTAGGAGTTTTAGTCATAATTTTTATCCAGTTATGTTTTCTGTAATTATCTGTTCTGGCCTTGACCGCGTCCTGATCCGTTTTGCTTTCTTACTGCCATAATTAAATCCTTTTTTTATTATCCCGCTTTGGAGTTCTTTTTTACAGCCCCTTGTTGCTGAATAATTGTTTGTTAGCTCACACCAGCGGGATAATT
>Ga0208771_1000711_pt1 | contig 19397 bp, 17 predicted proteins | sample AntAceMetag02UKX_FD_184775 | JGI IMG/M metagenome (GOLD analysis project Ga0208771, IMG submission 184775) | Saline lake microbial communities from Ace Lake, Antarctica - Antarctic Ace Lake Metagenome 02UKX (SPAdes) (version 2) | ecosystem: Environmental > Aquatic > Non-marine Saline and...
TGATTCCCGAAGGGGTTGATCTCTTCAAACTGCCGGTGGGCGCCCGGCTGAAGATTGGAGAGAGTGTTATGGAGATCAGCCGGGTCGGGAAAAGATGCTTTCCGGAGTGCGTGCTAGTCCAGGCAGGAACGCCCTGCATTATGCCCCGGGAGGTGGTCTTCGCCCGGGTAGAGGTGGATGGGCTGGTGCGGGTGGGAGATGAGATTCAGCTGATTAGACCCATTTGAACCGTTTCAGCCGGATCAATCCTTGGAACTACTGAAACGGATCAAACTGTTGCGGTGATGTTTCCTCTTCCTCCTCGCTCTCTTCCTGTTCCATCATTCCGATCCATTCCAACTGGTTTAGTTCTTCGAAAATAAGCTCCGCGACGGAACGAGCCAGGGTGCTGTTCAGTGAAACTACATCAATCTTGGTCCGGCCCGGTCCTTCTTCTTTAAAAAAGAAACCCACCTCGGTGGTATCGATGCATTGGGGAAAGACCAGGTCAAACCACATGGCTGTCAGATAACCTTTCCCGGGACTATCAAGGTAAATATAGAATCCCTGATCCTCCAGCACGGTATGTACGGCATCATAGCTCTCTTCAACTTCCGCCAGAGCTATCCCGCTGAACCTCCCCTTCTCCTCCTCTTCCAGCGCCTGAATCGATGTTCCCGCTATCCTTCTCCCCATCTCAATAGGAGAACAGGCAGACGCAACCAAGGCTAAGCATAATAGTATCTTGTTTGCTGTTCTCATAATTAACTCGCTGCCTTTGATGTTGTTTCTATGCTTGCACATTCTTATTTTTGCAGAGCAAAAATAAGATCAGATATCTTTATCCAGACTCAACGAGCCCGGATAAAGATAGAGTCATTGAAAATATGTTCTACCACCCCGCTGATGGAGGCATGAATAGGCGCTCCCAGGGCTCCATCAGGAGGACTGCCAATCATCATCCCCTCCTCCACCCGATCACCAACTTTAACCATCGACTGGCAGGGAACGCCGACATTCTGGTGGAGAGGGATCCGGACCCGATCTACTTTCAAGGGCTCACTCTTAAGCGGCGCGTCACGATCATACCTCAGAACATCAATCCTCCGGGAAATGCGGGAGACAGGAATCTTCCTCCCTTCCCTGATAGGATGAGGTTCAAACTCATCGCTGAGAAGAGTCTTCTCCACCGCCTTTTCTTTCATTGCGGCCATTAAAGCGGCAATTACTTTATCGGGAGAGATGGTAGTGGGACAGGCATACATACCGCAAAGACCGCATTGGCAACAGAGATACGCTTTAGCCAGATCTTCCGGAGGAATAGCATCGGCCCGCTGCTGGCCGACCAATCTCATAATAATATGGGGTTCAATTCGGTGTCCCAGCAGGTACCGCGGGCACATATCGGTACAGGCCCGGCATTGATCGCAGGCCCAGGATGCCCGTTTTATATCGATCTCTATCGAGCGTTGTTTATATAGCACCTGCTTGTGATCTTTGGGAAGAACAATCAGACCGGTCGTCTTCTTGGAAATATACCCTGAAGTAAACGCCCCCATAATCGGTCCGCCGTCCAGGACCTCGTATTCATCAACCGTTGTACCACCGGCGGCGGCGATAATGTCTTCCACAAAAGCACCGACCGGAACCGATAGTGTAACCGGGTTTTTCACTTCCCCGGTTACCGTTAAGACCCTATGAGTCACCGGGATACCTCGGCTTGCCTGATAAAGATTGATCAATGTCCCGACATTATCGACCACCACGCCCACGTCCATCGGTATCCCCCCCTCCGGGACCAAACGTCCGGTTACATCATAGACCATAACCTGTTCATCACCCGCCGGGTAATACCCTCCCAGAAGGAATAGCTCCACCCGGGAATGCCGGCGGGCAATCTCGGTCCGCAGCGCGTCAATCGCCCCCTGGTATTTCTCCTTGAGAGCAATGATGGACCGGGTAGCACCTACCGCGTCACTGAGCAGTTCCAATCCCATAATTACTTCGGGCGCCCGGACGATCATCAACTGCTGATCCACCCGAAGGAGAGGCTCGCATTCAGCGCCGTTGGCGATAACATACTCAGCCCGCGCGCCGACTTTAACGTGGGTAGGGAACCCCGCGCCGCCGCATCCGACCACACCAGCGGCGTTTACCTGTTCAGCCAATAAACTCATTAAAAACCCGCGCCTCTGGCGCTATCGTTAAAAAATAACAATCCTATATAATCAATTAAGTTATTGAATTATATCACTACTCAAGTAACACTGTTTTAATAAGACCTTCAATTTTTTTCTTCGCGTTCTCTGCGTCTCTGCGGTGAAAATAGTTGCGAAGCTAAGTTCTTCTCAGAAGACTCAATGCCTCGGCACGGGTTCTCTCGTCACTCCGGAAGTTACCCCGTACAGCCTCAGTTATGACTATCGCTCCCGGCTTCTTTACTCCCCGCATATTCATACAGAGATGTTCCGCTTCTATCTGAACCAACACCCCGCGGGGATTTAATTTTTCCATCAAAAGATCGGCGATCTCCGTGGTCATGCGTTCCTGTATCTGTAGCCTCCGGCTGAACATATCCACCACCCGAACCAGATTACTTAACCCGGTGATTATACTGTCTTTGGGGATATAAGCGATATGGACCTTCCCCATAAAAGGGAGGAGATGATGCTCGCAGAGGGAATAGAAGGATATGTCTTTCATCAGTACAATCTCATCAAATCCCGGACAGGAAAAGGTCTTGATCTGGTCGGAGATATCCTTCCCGACTCCACCCAGAATCTCCTCACACATCTCGGCTATCCGTTCCGGGGTCCTGACCAACCCGGGCCGATCGGGATCTTCCCCGATCCCCACCAGCAGATCTCGAATCGCTTGTTTTATCTTTTTCTGATCCATATTAAGTTACCTCCATAGTCTACCCCGATATAATCGGGGGCGCTAACTTGCTGCTTCGGAATTTTCCCGAAATCCTTCGGGATCCCGGTTGTCTTAATTGATATTACCGGGACAATAAACCGCGGATTAAACAGATTAGGCGGATTGTTTTTTTTAATCAGTATAATCCGCTTAATCCGCGATTAAAAAAGTTGCGAAGCTAAGTTCATATCAAAAACATAACGCCATTTACTAATATTTTCTACCAAACTATAATATTTTATGAATAAGAAATAATATTTCGGGGGCAAACCTCAATACATTTTCCACACTTGATACATTTCTCATAGTCAATTACCGCCAGATTCTCTTCTATCCTAATCGCATCGACCGGACATTCCTTGACGCACTTACCGCAGGCGATACAGCCTACCGAACAAACTTTGACTACTACCTTTCCCTTAGAGTGAGAGGAACATCGAATATCCACTTCAGCCGTCTTGGGAACCATCCGGATAATCTTCCGGGGACATTCCTGAACACAGAGCTTACAGGCCCGACACTTTTCGGGAATTACCATAGGGTTGCCGCGCGCATCTACTATAATCGCGTCAAACGGACAGACATCCCGACAGGTATAATACCGTAAGCACCCATAATCACAAGCAGTTACTCCCCCCCCGAGCTGATTGGCGGCAGCACAGGTATTGATCCCTTCATATTGATAGCGCCGGGCGGCATCATAGCCTCCCCGACAGAAGATCCGCGCTTCAAGTTTCTCTTCTTCCTCCAGCATCTTGCCCAGCAGCTCCGCGATTTTCCGGTGAGACTCCGGGGGAGCGACCGGGCAGACGGTTGGTTCGGCATCGCCGGAGAGCAGGGCCCGGGCGCAATCGGCACATCCCCCATATCCGCAGGCACCGCAGTTAAGCTGGGGAAGAAGTTCCTCAATCTTCTCCAGCCGGGGATCAGTTTTGACAGAAAAGATCCGACTCCCGATCGCGAGACCAAGTCCGAATATTAAACCCAATATGCTGATTGTCAATATCGCTGCTAATATTTCAGCCATTAATCTATCCTTACTTTAATAAGTGTCTATCACCACGAAGAACACGAAGATCACGAAATTTTTTGTGAATGGTGAATAGTCGTGAACACGAGACCTATTCACCATTCTCTATCTTCTCTTCGTGTACTTCGTGCTCTTCGTGGTTATTTAATATCTTATATCAAACCGGTGAATCCCAGAAACGCCATAGACATCAGCGCCCCGACCAAAAAAGCTATCGGCGCCCCCTTCAAGGCCGGAGGGATATCCGCCAGTTCCAGCCGCTCCCGAATGGATGCCATCAAAACCAGAGCCAGGGTAAAACCAACCCCCGCGCCAAAACCCTGTGTCAAACTCTTCAATAGACTCCAGGGTACCGCCTCACCCCCTTTAAAGAAAGTATCTATATTTAAGACCGCTACTCCCAGTACCGCACAGTTGGTAGTGATCAGAGGAAGGTATATCCCGAGAGCGCGATACAATGAGGGACTGGTTTTTTTTATAATCATCTCCACCAACTGCACCAATGCCGCGATCACCAGAATAAAGGCGATTGTTCGCAGGTAGGTAAAGTTGAAGGAGGAGTAATTAATCCCATCGCCAAAGATAACAAACCAGATATTGGATGGCCCGGGCGCCAAGAAATATTGGTATATGAACCAGGTCGCGACGGAGGCAATAGTCATGACAAAGATTACCGCGATCCCCATACCAACCGCTGACTTTAAATCCTTGGAAACCCCGATATAGGGACAGATGCCGAGAAACCGGACCAGGACAAAGTTGTTGACCAGAACAACTCCGATAAAGATTATAAATAATTCTCCAATCATAATATCTTAATAGCTTTCTTAGCCTGAGATAATTGAAGTTGTTTCTTCCGCCTGTAATTTATCATCTTCTTTCCCCGATGCCTCCCGCCGGGCCCGAAGCAGGGCAAATAATCCCAGGAGCAGACCGATGGTCAGGAACGCCCCCGGAGGCAAGATCATAATCATAGCCGGGCGGAAACCGGGGATCAGTTCATAGCCAAAAAGTGCGTTGGAACCAAGGATTTCCCTGATGGATCCCAGGAGCATTAATGCCAGGGTAAACCCCACACCCATTCCCAGTCCATCAGCCAATGACAACGAAACCGGATTTCGGGACGCGAATGCTTCGGCCCGACCCAGAATGATACAGTTTACCACGATCAGGGGGACAAAAAGCCCCAGACTCTCGTTAAGATCGGGTAAATATGCCTCCAGGAACAACTCCACCATGGTGACAAATGTAGCTATTACCACAATAAAGCAGGGAATCCTGATCTTTTTGGGAATGAAATTTTTAATAAGTGAAACCAGCAGGTTCGAGAAGACCAGAACAAAGGTTGACGCCGCTCCCATACCCATCGCGTTTTCGACTGAAGTCGATACCGCCAGAGTAGGACATAGTCCCAGCAGGAGGACGAAAACAGGATTGCGCTGAAAGATTCCTTTTGTGAATTCTTTTAGGTACATAGATAATTATACAGAGAAGAGGGCGGAATATCAGGGAGAAGCATGGAATAGCAGGGAAGAGGACGGAACAGCAGGGAAGAGAAAGGAACAACAGGGAAGAGTAGGGAACAGCAGGGAGAAGCACGGAATCATCAGTTTTCCCGTGCTTCTTCTTGCTCTTCCCTGCTTCTCCCTACTCATCCCTACTACTCCTTGCTCATCCCTGCTTCTCCCTGCTTCTCCCTACTTCTCCTTGCTCATCCCTGCTACTCCTTGCTCACCCCTGCTTCTCCCTGTTGTTTTACAAATTTCTCTATACTCTCCCGAACAGCTTTCGTTACCGCTTTACTGGTAATAGTAGCGCCAGTCAGGGCCTGAATTTCAGTGTCGGTCTTCCCGCTTATCACCTTAAGATCTTTAAGTATCTTTCCCTTAAATTGCTCCTCGAACATGGGACGACCGGGCTCCTCCGATCCTCCCCCTCCCAGAATCGCCTGCCAGAAAGTCTTGGTAACCGGAACCTCAACCGCCTTGGTCCCCAGCCCGGGAGTTTCCTTCTGCTCGGTTATCTCGATCCCGGTAATCGTGCCCTCCGGGTCAATTCCCACCACCACATTGATCGTGCTGCTATACCCCTTTGCCTTCCCAATAAAAGCATACCCCACCACCCTCTTCTCCTTATCCAGACCCTCATAATATTCTATATCCACTCCGGACTTCGGTTCAGAAAATTCGGCAGCCTGAGGAAGCACTACTTTCAGTGCATTAAGCTGCTGGGCTTGAGACTGCTCTTCAATCTTATCTTTCGTCAGCCGGTAGGTAACCGCCAGCGCCGTCCCGGCGACGAAGCAGATCACCATTAAAACTACTCCTAATTTGATTATACTGTCTTTTCTCATTAAAGAAGTGCCTAAAGTGCCTAAAGTGCGCTAAAATACCTAAAGTTAAAAAACTACGTATTACGTGAATTTATTAAACTTTTAAACATTTAATTAGTGCCTATGGCGCTACGGAATACTTATAATAACGCTTGAATTAGATATCAACTATTGCCTTGACCAAATCATAATGGTCTTTGTTCAAAACATAAATCAGCGACCGAAGAGAGCTAATTTTTTTCCGAATACTCTTGGCTTGACCAACTTATCTATCAACGGGGTACAGGCATTCATGATCAAGATTGAATAGCAGACTCCTTCGGGGAATCCTCCATAAAGCCGGATAATCGCGGTGATCAACCCGCAGCCCAGACCAAAGATAAACATCCCGGCGCCGGTCACCGGTGTGGTCACCATATCAGTAGCCATAAAGATCGCTCCCAGCATCAAGCCGCCGCCCAGGATGTGATAATGAGGGGCCAGCCCGAGCGCACCGGTTTTAGCCGGGAGCAACCAGGTTAGCAATGCTACCGTACCGATGAAAGCTACCGGTGTCTCCCAACGGATATACCCACGATAAAGAAGAAATATTCCTCCGATCAATAAGGCCAGGGCCGATGTTTCCCCGATACATCCACCGATGTTTCCCCAGAACATATCCATCGCGGTAAATAATCCATCCGATGAGGGTATCAGGCCGACCACTGCTTCCTTAGCCGCTCCCAGCGGGGTAGCGTAAGTAAGAGCGTCAACCCCGGCATAAAGATTGGTCCGGGGCGGAGACCAGGATGTCATCATCGGGAGCCAGGAGTGCATGACAAATACGCGACCGACCAGGGCCGGGTTAAAGATATTATGCCCCAGGCCACCGAAAGCCTGCTTCCCCACCGCGATTCCAAAAGCAGCGCCCACCGCCGGTAGCCAGAGCGGGACTCCCACCGGGAGGTTATACGCCAGGAGCAGTCCAGCTATCGCGGCGCTCCCATCGGTTACCGTGATGGGTTTACCCCTCAGTTTCTGGATCAGAGCTTCTGTCATGATAGCTGAAACGACCGCGACGACTTCTATATGCAATGCCCTCCAGCCGAAGAAATAGATACTGGCCGCCAACGCCGGAAGCAGAGAGAGCATAACCGCCCACATGATCCGCGGGATTGACTCTCCCCCGTGGAGTTGAGGAGAGTGAGATACCTGGAATAGTTTTTGTGGTTCTTTCTTCATAAAATAGCTTAACAACTTTTTATCAGAACGATCAAGCCCCCACCTCGGCCCCTTTTTAAGACAGGACCATTATAAACAGGACTATTCCCTCCCACCTCGGCCCCTTTTATGGCAGGACTATTTCAGGCAAGCCAATTAGCCTATCCTCGATCCTTTTAGAGCAGGACCATTTCAGGCAGGACTATTGACCCCTACCTCGGCCCTTTTTCAAGGTAGAACAATTTGATAATAAATAATATTTCCTATCTCATACTATTTGTAAATTCATTCAATCACCGTGCCAAGAATAGTCCTGCCTGAAATAGTCCTGCCTGAAATAGTCCTGCCTGAAATAGTCTTGCCTGAAATAGTCCTGTCAAAAATCGTCCTGCCTAAAGTCGTCCCGGTCCCCCCAAAATTTATATTCGGGGCCTTTAATTATTCTTCTTAAGCGCTGCTTTCCCAAGTTTAATCAACTGAACCAGATCTCGTCCTGCCGAACAGACATAGGCACAGCATCCGCACTCAATACAGCTCGCGGCATTCAAACTCTCAAATTCTTCCCATCGGTTATGTTCAACCATCGTTCCCAGATCACTGGGAATCAAACCCATCGGGCAGACCCGGAGACAGTCCCCGCACCGGATACAGGGTAAATTACGATCGCGGGAATCGGTTCCCATAACCAACAACCCCGAGGTTCCTTTGATCACCGGAGCGGACAGATCAGACTGGGCGATCCCCATCATCGGTCCGCCGGAGAGCACTCTTAACTCACCAGCTGGTACCCCTCCCGCCGCCTCCAGCAGATGCGAGAACGGAGTCCCGATCCGGACACGGAAATTTCCCGGCTTTTTCACTTCCGGACCGGTGACGGTTACCACCCTTTCAATCAAGGGTTTCTCCAACATGACCGCTTCCGCGATCGCTATCGCGGTTCCGACATTCTGGACCACGCAGCCGACTGATGAGGGAAGTCCCCCCACCGGGACTTCCCGGCCAAAGAGTGAATATATCAGTTGTTTTTCCCCGCCCTGGGGGTATTTAACTTTGAGAAGCTGGACCTGAATGTCTTTTTCTCTATTAACTCCGGCCTGAAGTTTATAGAAAGCGTCCATCTTGTTAGCTTCAATCGCTATCACTCCTTCCTTCGCTCCGGTAGCCAGCATAATAAACCGGAGACCATCGATTACCTTCTTCCCTTCTTCCAGCATCAACCGGTGATCGACCGTTAAAAATGGCTCGCATTCGGTCCCGTTAATAATCGCGTATTGAATATCCGTATCGGGAGGAGGAGCGAGTTTGACCTGGGTTGGGAACCCAGCACCGCCCAGACCAACAATACCAGCCCGGGCTACACTCTCTCTAATTTCATCCGGGGAGAGTTGAAATGGATCTCCCTCCGCCAGGGAATATTCAAAATCGGATTCTTCAAAGTCTGTCTCTATCTCTATCGCCCGGGAAGCCGGCCCGGTGGGATCAGGAAATAACTCAATGGCGGTTATAGTTCCGGAGACAGAAGCATGAAGAGTGGAGGAGACGGGACCGACCGGTTCGGCGATTACATCCCCCACTTTGACTTTTTGTTTTACTTCGACTACCAGTCGAGGTGGCGAGCCGATATTCTGGCAGAGGGGAATAATTACTCGTGGGGGAAGAGGAAGAGTCTTAATCTTCTTCCCCTCCGTCCGTTCCTTATGCTCAGGAATATGAATTCCTCTTTTAAATGTCAGCAATCCGGGCATCTTATTTAGCCACATAATTCGCGAGACTTTTCCCGGCCCTGCCCATTTCTTGCCGCAAACCAGCCGTCGCTCTTCGAGCTTCCGCCGTCGTTAAAACTATGGCGGATAAAATGGCGGGTCAAGAAAGGCGCAAAATTCGCAAAAGTTCCCAACACCTCGGCCAGGTTTCTTTGGAAGTTGAATAGCCTGCCCGCCGTAGCTTTAGCGGAGGCTGGTTGAGCAGCCTGCCCGCCATAGCTTTAGCGACGGCTGGTTGAAAGTTGAACGTTCAGTTTTATCTGCTATTTTCTAACGTTCGAAGTTCGATCTTCAGTGTTATCAACCGGCAGTTGCCAGTGGCGTCTACCTGATATCCCGATACCCTGATCCCCTGATTTATGTTCAGTCTTTTTCCCTACCAGAGCATTCCCACCCCTTTTACTTCCATCAGGTCCGGATGGTCGTCTCTCTTTTCAACAATTATAGCCCAGAGACGGACTTTTCGGGATAAATATTTCTTAAGATCGATAGTATCTCCGGATAGAAAAGCAAGCGGACGAGAATCAAAGCGATTTTTCAGCAGTTTATACGCATACTCGTGATCAGCAGTAGAAAACGGCTGACCCAGCTTTTCAATGTAACCGCTATATGATCTGGCCAATGCTGACCGCACGGACCGGGGCGACGCAATAGTCAATGATGATGACGGCCCGGGTCGCGACGATGTTACCGACCGGGCCGCAGGAGGTGATGAAACCGGAATAGGGTTAGGTACTGTTATAACGATTACCTCGCTGCTCTCAGGAAATGAATCGTCCTGAACCCCGGAGGAAGAAACCACTCTCACTGTCTCATCGGATTCCGGAGCCGTACCGATCGGAGTATGGTCGATGTAGCGGGAACTCACCCAGAGTCGTCCGGTATCCGGGAGATCGATCTTTACCCACCCACCCTTCTCTTCCAGAACCGTAACAGCGGTTCTTTGCCGGAGATAAGTCAATCGTCCATACGAAATCCCCGGACCGCTCCGGACATTAACCCGGCGTCCGGTAACCAGTCCATCTTTGACATACTGCTCCGAGACCCAGGCGGACATTTTCATCGGAGGGAGAATCGCGCACCATTCCCCATCAGTCAGGAGAATCCGCACCTCCTGCCCCCTCTCCAGTTGCCCGACGACCTCCGATCTCAGGCTGGGGCTGACCCGCATATTAACGTTATCCCCGGTAACCGTACCCGGCACTGAATCAACCTCAGCAAAGACCGGTAATCCGAACGAGAGAAGAAAGAAGAACGCAATAATCAATATGCACAAGCAAGCTTGCGCGTTCCAAAATCTGCGCCCTGATGAAAATAGTATATTTTGAACGTTTTTTCTCTTCAACTTCTTTATTTTTTCTAAGAAAAAGGAAATGTTAAAACATAAAACCGGAATTGAAAAAGATTGTCCCTTTATTGCTTAATTAGAACCATGCTGATCTTGGTTCAAAACTAACTTAGCGCCGCAGGCGCTAAGTTATTCTTTAACCAAGGTCTTGGGCAAACCCAGGATAGACTGCTTTTCATCCCACTTGCCCTTTTCCTTAAGATAACGTACCCGCTCATAGCGTTTAAGCACGTTCCTCTTTGGCTTAATCTTTCCTTTCCCTCCGAAACTAGGATGCTGTGACATTTGAATATCCTCCTGATTTAGAACTTAGCCCCGATCACGGGGCTAAGTCCTATAGTGCCTTAAGTGCCTAAAGTGCGCTTAAGTGCCTAAAGTTAAAAGATTCGCCTCGCCAACGGAGTTGAGCATTAAATTATTTAATTTTGCTACAGTTATTCTTCCAATTATCCGAAGAGTATAACTTTCTAAAAAAAATTGAAAGAAAAGTTTTTCGCTTGCTTCCAGTTAATTTATTCTCTTTGATTAAAATTTCGGGAATATTTTAGTTCTTTGAATAGCCACCATACCTATCATCCGGATCCCTCCCGCCTGAGCCGATAACTTTAGGCACTTTAGGCACTTCAGGCACTTATAACTTCCCTCCCCCCCGTCACGACGCTGTGGCGTGACGAAATTTGCCTGGCACCATCAAGTCCAAAGCGACAACTTTAGGCACTTAAGGCACTTTAGGCACTTATAACTTCCCTCCCCGGAGGCGGGCCAGGATATCTTCGGCAATACCGGCAAAGTTACTCTCCGGATACTGCTTCCGGAGTTGATCCAGTACTTCTTCCGCTTCCTGGTTATTCCCAGCTTTTACGGCGCTGATTCCCCAGCAGTACATAGCCTCAGCCCGATCCCCGAAAGCGGAGTACTCCCTGCATAGCTCTCTCAACTCCCGGCAGGCTTTCTTATAATTCCCCAGCTTCCCCTGGATATATGCCCGGGCGAAGAGCGCATTATCTTTCAGACTGCTCCGGTTATCCGGATCATTGTTAATAATTAAATTAAGCATCTCTCCGGCCCGCGCCCATTGGCCATCATCCATATAGCATCCGGCTAACTGCCAGGCGGTCTCGAGATTGCCGGGTGATATCTTCATCCTGGCCCGGAGACGCGTTGCACTCTTCTCCCTCTCCAACCCGGCCAGCATCTTTTCCAGCAGAGCTTCCGGGCTGATGGTACCGTTTACTTCTCCCAATCGGCTCCCATCCGGAGCAATGAACAATATCGCCGGCACCCGTTTAATTCCATAGATTGTGAACGCGCCGGGAGAACTCTGATGATCCAGCCAGACCGGGATAAACCTCTGGGCAGCATCTATTATCTTCTCCTCGGTAAAAATTTTTCTCTCAAACTGACCGCAGAGATCACTCCCGCTCTTCCTGAAGTAGAGCAGGAGCGGGCGGCCATCGGTCCGAGAGAAAGCCAGAGATCTCTTCAAATCCGTCCGCCATCCGATCATGGCGTTCAACCGGTTGATTGCTTTGAGAGCTGCCTCCCGGACCGGGTAAGATCCGCTCTTCCCATCATAATACCCATCACTCCGGGAAACCCGGCCCAGATCCGGAAGGGCTCGACGGTCGCCGCATCGCCCCAAGGCAAAGGCGGCCGACCAGCGGACTTCCCAGCTCTTGTCCTTCAATAAAGGCAGCAACCCTTCCAGATCGGCTACACCCAACATCCCGAGCCCCAGAGCTGATATCCTCCTCAGATCGGGAGAGGTAGCTTTCAATCCATCTTTAAAATATTTCTCTACTTCCGGCCCCCCAATCCGGGAGAGGGCGTAAGCCGCGCAATGCCTGACCAGCATCGAACGGTCATGGAGAAACGGAGCCAGCAACGGAATCGCGGTTCTTCCCTCCTCAATCAGAGCCAGGCAACCATCGGATCTAACCTCCGCGTCCGATGAGAGCAGATCTATTTTAATCATCTCAATATCCTGCGCTGCTATGGCGGCGCAGGATATTGAGCATAATATAATCATCAATATTATATTTTTCATAACTTCCGAATTATGTTCTCTTCCGTATTGTGTGGTTATAAGGCTAATTACAACCACGAAGAACACGAAGTTCACGAAGAAGAAATATGCAAATCCAATCTCTTTTAAGTATTATCCTTCGTGTTCTTCGTGCCCTTCGTGGTGAATAATAGATATGGGTATTCATACTATATGACTTATAGCCCTATATTCTAAAACTATTCAACTCCTGATCCGGCATCGGTGATGCCAGGATCTGTTTCACTTCTTTACTCTCCCCTCCTCTCCAATAATCTATCTCAAAGACAGGCTCTTCTTTCTCCTTGCTGTACCGTGCGCAGATAGCGGCAGCAGCGGTGATATCATCCGGGGAGAGTTTGTTCCGGCAACGCAGTATAATTAAACTCCCCGGACGACGAGCGGACTGGAAGAGATAGTCATCATCCTTTGAGAGTTTTATTAACGCCTGATTCTCCAGATCATCCCGCCCGGAAACCACCCGAACTCCGGAAGAAATCCGAAAATGTCTCCCGACCCGGAGAAGTTTGAGATCCGGAATCTTCCACCCCTCCTCTTCTTTTAACTCCAGCAGCTTACGGCAGTAACCCGATTCGGTGAGAAGACATCCGCCGCCGGGCGAAGAATAATCTTTCAAACCGTACCACGCCGCCAGGGCAAATTGATCCTTCCGGGAACGACCGGATAGACTCAATAACTTTGACCTGTCAACCCATCCCTCCTGCTCCGGCTTGGTCTCGGGCAATAGCAATGCCGAGAGCGGACGGAGGAGCAGCCCCGGAGAAGTTCCTTTCGCGACTGAGTTCAGAGCGTCCCTGGTCTGAGATTTGGGACGCTGGCCGACTACTTCTCCGGTGATAATGAAAGACGCGTCCAGTTCTTCCAGTTTTCTGGTAGCGATTGAGACCATCAAACGGTGGCAGTCGGTGCAGGGGTTACAGTTTCTCCCATAGCCGTATCTTGGATGCCTCAAAATCCCGATATACTCCGCCGTAATATCGTAACTATGGAAATCTATCCCCAGCTCCAGAGCGGATCGTCTTCCGCGCTCACTGCTGAAGAACGGGGTAGAATAACTAACCCCGAGCACTTCAATCCCCTGGTCCATAATCAACCGGGACGCCAGCATACTGTCCAGACCACCGGATAATAAACTAAGTGCTTTCATAATGATGTATCGCCCCCGGTTTCACCGGGAGCTTGTAGTATCGGCTTCGCCTTGTAGAAGGTGCAGAATCGCCTTACATCCGGCAATGCATGCAACCCTGGGGGCGGCTAGGCGGCTTTGTGATTTCCAGCCAAAGGCTGTTCAGCCTTTGGCTGAGGAATTTGGGATTTGGAATTTGGAATTTTATCTTATATGCAGCATCTCATAGACCAACTCTCCGGCCTTGATCAGTTCCTTTCGGGGGAGGCTCTCTTCGTTGGTATGGGGCTTCAAATAACCCACACTTAATACCAGCGAAGGAATCCCCAGGCCGGTAGTAATATTGGCATCACTGGCGCCACAGGATGACTCCATAACCGCCTTTATTCCCAGCCGCTCAAGAGCCCTGCGAACCAGATCAACTGCGGGACTATCTTCGGAAAAATAATAGCCAGAGTAATCGCTGTGAGAGTAAAATACCACCTCTCCCCCAGCCTCGGCTGCCGCGGATTTAAAACATTCCTCCATATGAGCAACCTGCCGGGCAAGTCTATCCTCCTCAATACTCCTCACCTCCCCCACCACATCAACAAGTTCCGGGACAATATTTTGAGCCAGGCCTCCGGAGATAGTACCGATATTGGCAGTGGTTAATTCATCAATCCTCCCGAGCTTCATGGCGGCAATCGCCCGTGAAGCAATCACTACCGCGCTCACCCCTGATTCCGGGTCTATTCCGGCGTGGGCGGATTTTCCCTTAACCGTCACCGCGATCTTTACACCAAATGGCGCGCCATTGACAATTCCTCCTACCGGACCGTCTGAATCCAGGACATAGAGGACTTCCCCATTAAGCCACCCCTTACTCAATGCCTTGGCCCCGAATAGCCCTTTCTCTTCCGCGACCGTAAAGAGCAACTCCAGAGGACAGGGGCTTCCCCCCTCCTCCACCAGGACCCGGGCGCATTCCAGCATCACCGCCACACCCGCCCGGTCATCCGCCCCCAGGATAGTGGTTCCGTCGGAACAATAAATATCATCCTTTTCAACCACCTTTAACTTCTCAGTAGGCAAAACAGTATCCAGGTGTGAAGCAATGATCAAAGGTCTTGCCGCGGAATTTTTCCCCGGCATCCGGACCAGGAGGTTACCGCAGTCACCTCCGATGGATTCCGCCGCGCCATCTTCTTCCACCGTAAGCCCCAGATCGGAGAAATATTTTTTCACGAACTCGGCCACCGGCCGCTCCGCAAAACTCACCCCGTCAATCGCCACCAGATCCAGAAAAGTCCGGCACAACCTCTTTTCATCTATTCCACTTTTCATGCGAGAAAGTGTAGCGCAGGAAGACGGCATAGTCCACCGGGAATATATTTTTTATAATCCTTAAGTGGCTTTTGCCCAACTCGACGGGGCCGAGTGAGAGGCTATTATGAGAAGATTTCAAGGCGCAACGACGAAGGAGTACCTTAACTGTACTTTTAGGAGGAGCAACGTAGAAAAGGATCTTAATAGCCTATCGCCCTTTGGGTTGCGTGGATTTGGGCAACAGTCCCTCAATCTTTGACCCTGTTCCTTTTCTTTCGGTCCAACCCCAAGCTCTCTCTGCGAAGGCCGCTACGCCACCCAACGCTCATTCGCTCTGCTTCCGCGGCCGCTTTTCAAATTCCACTTGCTATGAACGATTGAGCAGCATAATCTAGATTTCAGTTAGAATGAAATAGAAAACTATTCCATCAATTTAAATCGGAAACTTAAATCGAGGAATATCTTAAAAAAGAATAAATAATCAAAAAAGTTATAATGCCGATAGTACAACACAATTCAAAATATAGACGAACCTGGATGTTTCCGAGAAACATAAGACATATTGCTCCTTGGAAACTATCCCAGATAGTTGCATTGCTGAGTGAGCAGACAAGATACTCTTCATGGTCAGGCAATCAACAAGTCCAAAACCAATTCACAAAAGCTCTCGAACTAGCCGGGCTGAAACGGGACGGCGATCAATATGACTCCCATAGTGGCGGGGCAAGAACCTATCTCGCTCAACTCGGTTGCATTGGCCTGACTTTTAAGCGTAAAAATGGGCAATTATACCTGACTATGGCTGGAGAAGAGATGGCAAAAGGAGCGCCCCCTCTTCCGATCCTTCAGGAGTTGCTTTTCCGGCATCAGTATCCTTCTGTTTACAGTTGCAACCAGAATGTAAAAATACACCCGTCTATCAAGGTTAAGCCATTCCTTTTTGTTTTAGAATTGATGGCCAGGGCAGGTCACCTTACGCATGATGAGCTTGTTATCCCTATGGTTTATGGCCATAACCATGCATGTTTAGATTTGTGTCTTGAAAAAATCGGAAGAATGAGAGATGGAGCTTCGCTTGCATCGATGATTGACTCTCCAGATGACCTTTATACGCCCAGGACACGAAAAAGAAATAAAACCGCTGCCCTGGCAGACGTTAAGGATATAGCCAATACCTGTAAAAATTATCTGTATGCTGGCTGTTTGATTGATGTTGAAGTTATTAATAGAAAACATCAAATGAATATTTCCGCTGAATATTCCGATATAATATCAAGAGCAATAACCCATAATAAAGATTTTATCACAGCATGGAAATCTGAAGAAGCGTTTCAAAGAAGATTTGGCTGCTGGGGCAGGACTAAGGACACAAGGCTTGTTACAGATACAGTTTCTGATTCACCAGCAAAAGGTATTATTGCCGCTCACTTTTTCCGTTTAGCTGGAACTGAACCAATATTTACTTATCCGGATGAATTTATCGACGAAATGACATCTGGTTTCGGGTTCGTAAGGGAGGTGGTTGAGGAAACAATTGACCCTTTATTGGCAAAAGCCTTGTCTTATTTTGAGGCAACTTATATGGATTTGGCAAAATCAGGTGGGGCAAAAGCAATGGAATTTGAAAAGGCAACAGGAAGTTTGTTCGCTGACAGGCTTAAGTTTAAAGTTGAACAAACTGGACAGAAAAGAAGAGTTGGCAACGTTGGCGGTTATTCTGATTTATTTCTGATTGCGTTGGATGATTTTCACTGTGCCGTTATTGATACTAAATCAACTTCAGCATATTCCCTTAATGCGCCAGATTACCGGGCAATGGCTCACGATTATATTCCGAGTTATATGGAGCTATCACCAGGAAAAAACAGGAATTTGGAATTTTGCTCGTATGTTGCCGGTGGATTCAGCGGCAACATTGAGGGAAAACTCAAAATGCTCAAGACAGAAACAGGAATACCTGTTTCCGCAATATCAGCTTTAAATCTATTGCGCGTCTGCAATGCTGAATTTAACCAGGAAGAGATACGATCAGTTTTCTCTACAGGTCGCAAACTGAACTATAATGATTTTTCGACAGGAAATAAATCTGCATGAATATTCCGCAACACTATAAGTTAATGGAGCTTTTTTGTGGTCCAGGAGGTTTAGCTGTGGCCGCAGTAAAAGCTAAGTGTATTTTAAATGGAGTCCCGGTTTGGATAGAGCCAATTTGGGCAAATGATATTGATAATGATACATGCAGGACATATGCCCTTAACATAAAAAATGCTCCATTGACGGAAGTATCAGATACCGTTGTATGTGATGACATCCGCGATGTTGCTGATGGTTTCTCTGGAATTAAATACAACTCCCTTGCATTTGGTTTTCCATGCAACGACTTTAGCATGGTGGGAGAAACCAAGGGGTTTGATGGTGAATATGGACCTCTATATACTTTTGGTGTTCGCGCATTGCATGCAAGAAATCCATTTTGGTTCCTCGCTGAAAATGTCGGAGGGCTTCAAAGCGCTAATGATGGCAAAGCTTTTAAAGTGATACTTGCTGATCTTGAGAACAGCGGTAAGTTCGGATATCATTTGACTGCTCATTTATACCGTTTTGAAGAATACGGTGTCCCACAATCAAGACACAGAATAATCATAGTTGGGATTAGGAAAGATTTGGGGAAGAAATTCTGCGTTCCAGCGCCTACAACTCCAACCAAAAGTGAACAAATTACATGCAGGCAGGCGATAGAAGACCCTCCGATTCCACATGATGCCAGCAACAATGAGAAAACGAATCATTCAAAAACTGTCGAGGAACGGCTCATGTGTCTGCCACCTGGAAAAAATGTCTGGTTTTTGGATGAAGTTTTAAAGCAGTCCAACAAAGACATTAAGAAGACTATGTCTCATGTGCCGACATTTGGGGAACAGTTTCCACAGGCATTAACAGGAGCAAAAATGCGGAACATTATAAAGCGTGTCCGACTTAATGTGAAATCTGCAAGAATGAGCCACATATACAGGCGTCTGAATCCGAAAAGGCCATCTTACACAATTACTGGCAGTGGCGGAGGCGGAACACACGTCTATCATTGGACAGAACCACGTGCCTTAACTAACAGGGAACGGGCACGACTTCAGACATTTGATGACAGTTATTTATTTATTGGAAAAAAGGAGTCTGTCAGAAAACAGATTGGAATGGCCGTTCCTCCCGAAGGAGCAAGGCATGTTTTTCTGGCTATACTTAAAACTATGGGTGGCGAACAATATCAGAATGTCCCTGCTAATTTGTATGAATCTGGAGCAGAGTCTTTAAGAATAGAAACAGCATTGGAAGACAAGGAATAGCATTTTGGCTGATACTCACACAAAAGAGCAACGCAGGGATAATATGAGGGCAATAAAAAGTAAGAATACAAAACCCGAATTATTAATTCGTTCTGCTCTTCATCGTATGGGATTTAGGTTTCGTCTGCACAAAAAAGACTTGCCCGGCAAGCCGGACATTGTGTTGCCAAAATACAAAACCATTATTGATGTCAGAGGATGCTTCTGGCATAGGCATCCTAATTGCAAAATGGCAACCACCCCGAGTACGAATACCAGCTACTGGATAAAAAAGTTCACAACAAACGTTCAACGCGACAAAGACAACCAAAAGAAACTTGAATCTATGGGTTGGAATGTCATAGTAGTTTGGGAATGTGAAATTAGTAAGCTGGATAAAATCATAAATAACCTTCAACATGAAATAAAAAAAGGTGCCAAAAAGGAATAGGGGCATACTGACAAATAATAGTATGAGATCATAGTTTTGAAGTATGATCTGACAGTCAAACTTAGTGTAGTGTGCCCTTGTTCCTTCAAGAAAGCGTCAAAATCGTGCTTAACTGTCAATAATCCGGGTTTGACCCTGCGCCCTTTACAGCAAACTCTCCTGAAGTCAAGGGCCCTTTTATGCCGAGTTTTAAGGGTAATTAGAATAAGACGCAAATCCCAAATAATAAGTTTAGAAATGGGCAATAATTATTATAATTCTTCTATCCAACTATATATTCTTCTCTAAGATATCCTGAATTGCCTTGTGGATATGGCTTGCCAGTTTCTCATTTAGTCAAACTTATTAATTGGGGTGTGCCCCTGTTCCCTTTCTTCGGTCCGAACCGGACTATTTCCGTGCTTAACTGTCAATATTCCGGATTTACCCCTGTTCCTTTAGTCATAACATATTTTTTAAGTCATGATCATTAAACTCTGACTGCACGTAGGAAATAAAATTCATGAGATCCCGCCGGTCAGTTTTATTGCGGTTAAAATCCCATTCGAAAAGGGGA
>Ga0208771_1000712_pt1 | contig 19377 bp, 17 predicted proteins | sample AntAceMetag02UKX_FD_184775 | JGI IMG/M metagenome (GOLD analysis project Ga0208771, IMG submission 184775) | Saline lake microbial communities from Ace Lake, Antarctica - Antarctic Ace Lake Metagenome 02UKX (SPAdes) (version 2) | ecosystem: Environmental > Aquatic > Non-marine Saline and...
AGAAAATCCGTGAATCTGACTTGTTATTCAAAGTCGTAAATGGGATTAAGGTGTATCTTGAGATGATGACACCTTGTCCCCGTGCGGTATGAATTCGAGCAAATTCAAGGTGATTTGGTTATCATAGACACAAGGTCGGTGGTGGATGTTTTTATAATGAGAAAAGTTCAAGTTCATAGATATGGACTGCTGTTCATTATCTTTATCCTCTTCCTCCTGATCCGGATCTTTGTCGCCTCACCTTATTATTTCATCTCGATGGATGAGGCGAAGTATCTGACCCTGGCCCGGAACTTCCCTCATCACACCCTCTTCAATAACCAGCTTTACCTAGTCCATCCCCCCGGATTCCCTTATCTGATCCGTCTCTTTTCGCTGGTTCTCCCGGACCATATCGCCGGGATGACAGTTTCTCTCTTCTTCGCCGCGGTTACTTTCTTCGCGATGGTCAGGCTATTCCGCCTCTTCGGGAAAAACTACTTCTGGATAGCTATCGCTCTCTTCATCCTCGCGGTATCACCGCTCCATATCTCGACTTCAAGGGTTATCTACAAGGACTCTCTCTTCTTTGGACTATTTTCCCTGAGCCTGTTTTTCTTTATCAAAGGACTTATCAAGTCAGACCGACGCTGCCTCTACACCGCGGGATGCATCGGGGCGATCTGTTTTTTAACCTCGGATATTACCATCATGCTGCTCCCCTCCTTCGCGCTGGCCTACCTGTTATTTCGCGGACCCAATATCAGGCTTAGAAATGCCCTCCTTCCCATCCTTATTATGTTAGCAGCTTATGGTCTCTGGATTATGACCAGAGTAATCATCTTTAATAATGCTCCTATCTATCCAGTCGGTGTGGATGGGACAATCGAATATGTCCGTGATTTCACTCTCCGACAGCTTCTTACTCCCCGGTATTTCCCGGCCACCGCCACCATGTTCAACTTCGGGGTGGATCTCTCCGAGTTCCGGATCAATGCCAACGTCTACCCTCTTAAAAATCTTTCGGGGATCCCGGGAATCCTTTACATAATCACATACATCTTTATCGGAGCGACTGCGGTCTTCTCCATCACCCGGGGGTTAATCCAAAAGAAGATCCGAAATAATGGGGCCGTCTACTTCTCCCTCCTGCTGATTATCTTCTTTATACCGGTAATTCTCCACCCGGAACCGCGCTTCCTTATTCCAATCCTGATCCCGATCTGTTTTCTTTTCGGCAATGGGATAACTCTTATCCCCAGCATCTGCCGAAGTCCCGAGAGAGTGAGGAAAATAATCGCACTTATCCTGGTTCTGGCTTTAACCGTTTTAACCGGGATCTACCTGTACGGGCACCGCAATCTAATCTTCTTGCTTGAGAAGGAGGTTGAGATTCCCCGGACCGCGGAGTTTATCCGGGGACTTCTGGAGGAGGGGGTGATGGCTCAGGTCGGCTACCCGCCGGAACTGGCCTACCTGACCGGAAAACGGGTTCTGGCACTCCCGATTACCCCCCGGGTTCTCGATGATTTCATCCGGAGATATAAGATCAGCTATCTTCTTTACGGCCAGCATTACCTGGCCCCGATTCATACAGATGAACCTTCCCTGATCTGGTGTTACCATACGATCAAATATATCCGGGAACACCCGGAACGTTATCCAATCTTGCGGGTAATCGATGAAGCTTACCGATCCGGCGCCCCCCCTGATCAAATATTTATCCACGGCATTATAAATTAACGCCTACAGCGTTAATTTAGTTTTGAAGAACGACTATCATTATTATGTGTTTAGTCAACACCGGAAAAACTATTAACAATTTTCTTATAGTATTATACTTCAAGACACAGATGTGGTAGTATTTAGAATAATAAAATTTTTCTTTCTTGGTAAAAAATGAATTGAAAAATCTTCCTTACCGAGGTCATGAAAATTTCAAAGTTATTGCTGCTATAATATTTTTTATTTTTCTTCGAAAAATAAAAAAGAAGGAATAATAAAATGAGATACATTCTTAATCACGCGGCTCTTATAGCAATCTGTATTACTTCATTCATGCTGGCCGGTTGTGTCGGGCCGCAACTGACCGTCCCCCAGATCGTGGATATGAGTGAGATGGGTAAGTCCAATCAGGATATCTGCAATAAGATTGAGGAATCCAGCAACATTTACCGCCTGAAAGCCGGACAGATCGCAAAACTGAGTGAAATCGGCGTCTCCGATCAGGTCATTGACTGCATGCGGCAGACCTATATCGACGCGGTCCGCATGGACCAGCAGATGGAGGATTGGAATAACTGGACCATGGACAACGACGGTTACTGGTACTGGTAATAAGTTAGCGCCTTCGGCGCTAACTTAGTTTTGAACCAGGACCAATATAATTATATTAGATCAGCGCCGATAGTGATTTTGATGATTTTCCGGGAATCAATGAAAAACATAATACTATAGCTTTTTGAACAACTATTCGTCACCACCATAGTGGGGAGATAAAGCTAATTATAGTTTACCTAATATCCATGAAAAATTACCTCCTTATTTTACTCTCATTCCTCTTCATGTCCTCAATTCCAATTTCCGTTCCTGCTCAATCGTCCGAGCCGATCTATATTATTCCGGTGGAAGGGGAGATTGAGAAGGGGCTGATCTGGGTGATTGATCGCGGAGTCGAGGAGGCGGAAGCTGCCGGGGCACAGGCTATTGTGCTTCACATGAACACCAATGGAGGTTCGGCCGCGGCCACCCAGGAGATCATGGAGCTTCTTACCCGGACCGATATCCTCACCTACACTTTCATCGATATCCGGGCCTTCTCCGCCGGGGCCTATATCGCCGTGGCCACCGACCATATCTACATGGCGCCCGGATCGATGATCGGGGCTGCCACACCAATCGCTTCATCCCCATTGGGCGGAGCGGCGAAGCTCGATGAAGCGACCGCCGAGAAGATGACCTCCGGCTACCGGGCCATGATCGCGGCGACCGCCGAACAGAAAGGTCATCCCTCCGATGTGGTGGAGGCGATGGTGGACCGGGATGTGGAGATTCCCGACCTGATCGAGAAAGGAAAACTCCTCACCCTGACCAACAATGGGGCGGTTGAAGCCGGACTCTCGGAAGGGACGGTCGAGAATCTCGATCAGCTCTTCGATACCATCGGGCTCCAAGACGCTCCTCTCCATACCATCAAGATCAAGCCCTCGGAGAAACTGGCCCGCTTCCTTACCGGATCCATGGTCACCATCCTACTACTCCTGGGAGGATTGGCCGGGATCTACTTCGAGATCAAAGCCCCGGGATTCGGCCTACCGGGGATCCTGGGGATTACCTGCCTCGCCCTCTTCTTCTTCGGCCATAATGTCGCTGGTCTGGCCGGATACGAGGAGATTCTCTTATTCGCGGTCGGGATCACCCTTCTTTTTGTTGAACTCTTCATCACCCCCGGGTTCGGAATTCTGGGGAGCGCCGGGGTACTCTGCCTCTTCATCTCTCTTATCACCGCCATGGGAAAGGGACCGATCTTCAGCCCCCCGACTCTCATCCACCCAAACTACTTTCGAGGGTTCATCAACTTCGGCGCCGCACTACTGGGTTTTCTCCTGCTGCTCCTCCTCACCTTCCGTTTTGTTTTCGTAAAATCATCTCCTCTCTACGGAAAGTTCGTTCTAACCGCTGAAGAGAAACGGGAGGAAGGGTTCACCAGCTCGGAGACCGCTCTCTCCCCATCGATCGGCAGCCGCGGAACGTCGGTGACCAAACTCAGACCGGCCGGGAAAGCCAGATTCGGAGAGCATCCTATCGACGTTCGCTCCCGGGGAGAGTTCATCCAAGAGGGGGAGGAAGTAGAGGTGATTGAAGTACATGGAAATCGTGTGGTGGTAAAAGAAAAAAAGAATGAACATCGAACGTCGAACGCCCAACTCCGAACATCGAACGACGCATCGGCATAGGCAACTAGCAACTATCCTACAGGCCCGGGCGGGAAATCAGACGAAATGGTCATGGTGATTTAAAATGAATATGCTATATTTCTTGTATAAATTAATTGCAAAACCAAACTTAACAAAATATTTCGGAGGAAAATTTTGGTCTGGATGATATTTCTTTTAGTCCTTGGGTTGATGATGGTCTGCGTTGAGGTATTCATTCCGGGCGGGATCGTCGGCACGCTGGGGGGGGTCGCCCTGATCGGCTGCGTCATCCTGGCGTTCGTCAACCATGGGACAACATTCGGGCTCTACTGGCTGAGCGGGGTGATGGTGATCACCTTGATCAGCCTCTTCCTCTCGATCAAGTTCCTCCCCAACTCTCCTGCCGGGCGACGACTCTTCCTCCGTTCTTCCGAGAAAGGATACTCCGCGGCCGAGGCGGGACTTGCCGAGCTGGTTGGAAAGACCGGCTCAGCTCTCACCAATCTCCGGCCAGCCGGAATGGCGAATATAGACGGGAGCCGAATCGATGTGGTCACCGGCGGCGAGTTCGTGGAGAAAGGAACCCAGGTCAAGATTATCCGGGTGGAAGGAAACCGGGTTCTGGTGGAAAAAGAATGAACGTTCAACTTTCAATACTCAACTTTCAACGTTCAAAGAAAAACGAACTTCGCCAGGCAAAGGGCACCGTCATCCGACAACCGTAAACTTTATTTGGCAAACGTCTTTTGTTCAACATGCAACAACATTCGCGTAATTCGCGAAATTCGTAGTTCATTAAAGGGGCCGCGGCGAGGAGAAAAGACGAACATCGAACATCGAACGTCGAACTTCCAACTTCGAACATCGAACGTAAATGCTCAACATTCGCGTAGATTCGCGAGATTAGCGGTTTAAAAAAAGGGCCGAGGTAGTGGGAAACAATTAGTGGAATTAGTGTAAATTAGTGGACTGTAAAGGGGCAGAGGCGGGGGAATTAGGTAATGTAATTAGTGGACTGAAAAAGTTTGGAATTTTAAACCAAGGGAGGTTTTATTATGGGAGCAAGTATAGCCGCAATGGCGGGAAACATCGCGCCGCTTATCACCATCGTCGTCGTTATCGTCGTGCTGATCTTTCTGGGGATATTCTTTTATTTCCTCAAGATCTGGATCCGCGCGATGGCGGCCGGGGCACACGTCAGTCTATTCAACCTGGTCGGGATGAAGCTCCGGGGGATCAAACCGGTAATTATCGTTGACTCCAAGATCATGGCCACCAAAGCCGGACTGATAGTATCCACCAATGATATGGAGGCTCACTACCTGGCCGGGGGGGGCGTGACCAAAGTCATCCGCGCCTTGATCGCCGCCGACAAGGCCAATATCGACCTCACGTTTAAAAAAGCCTGCGCCATCGACCTGGCCGGGCGGGACATCCGGGAGGCGGTCGCGACCAGTGTCAATCCCCGGGTGATCGACTGCCCCGATCCGGAGAAAGGCAAGAAATCAATCGACGCGGTGGCGATGGACGGGATCCAGTTGATGGCCAAGGCCCGGGTTACTATCCGTACCAACATCGACCGGTTGGTCGGGGGAGCCACCGACGAAACGATCATCGCCCGGGTCGGGGAAGGCATCGTCACCTCAATCGGGTCGGCCGAATCCTACAAAAAGGTTCTGGAGAACCCGGATCTGATCTCCCAGCAAGTACTGTCGAGGGGACTTGACTCCGGGACCGCTTTCGAGATTCTCTCGATCGACATCGCGGATGTTGACGTCGGCAAGAATATCGGGGCGGAACTGCAGCAACGGCAGGCTCAGGCCGACCTGGAGATCGCCAAGGCCAAGGCGGAAGAGCGCCGGGCGATGGCGGTTGCCCAGGAACAGGAGATGAAAGCCCGGGTCCAGGAGATGAGAGCCAAGGTGGTGGAAGCCGAGGCCGAGGTCCCCAAGGCGATGGCCCAGGCCTTCCGGGAAGGAAACCTCGGGATCCTGGATTACTATCGTTTCAATAACATCAAATCCGACACAAAGATGAGAGACTCCATCGCCGGGATGGGCCCGAAGGATAGAAAAGGAAGTGCCTAAAGTGCGCTAAAGTGCCTAAAGTTGTAAGTTAGTGCATAGGGGACTACCTCGTAGCGGCGACCTTCAAGTCGCCACTAGAGGCAGCCTGAAGGCTGCCTCTACGAAGTTGTACCGAAGGCCTTAAACTCTTGGATAAATATTGAATCTAACGCCATTAGAAAAAGTAATGATTTCCAGGCAATTATATTTTAAAATCTCTTTCTAATTTCGGTCGCCATTTTACCATAAATACACAAACAATTTGTTGATCGTAATTCTATAATTACTATTTTTTCGGAGAAAAAAGAATAAGATGAAAGGTGGAGAATGGATCTGGATTTTAGTTATTGCCTTCGGGCTGATCCGGCTGCTGATGCGGGCCAAGAAGAAGAAAGAGGAAGAAGTTAGACTGCCTCCCACCCCGCAGCCGGGATCACATCCCGGGCAAAGCGCGGGTCCGGCCAGGCGGCAAGCTGATCCGCTAAAATCTTTTATCGACTCGCTGACGAATAGGTATGAACAGAATGCGATGCCGGATAGGAGCATCCCTATCCCCATAGAGCCGGAAGAGTTCTGTCCTCCACCACCGCGGCAGAGACCACCGGAGGCGAAGAAACCCCAGCCGGTCCGGACGCCTCCTCCTGCCATCACCCAACCTCCAGTTCTAGCGGAGACAGCTCCGGTCGGGGAGGGAATAGGGAGACATTTCAACTTCTCCCGGAACCCGGTCATTCAGGGGATCATCTTCTCCGAGATTATCGGTCCGCCCCGTGGAATGGGGGGAGGGAGACCTCTGCCGTCAGATCCACCAGTATGAGATTAGATTCTAAAAACATAACCCAATAAAAAAATCTAATTAAAACCACGAAGAATACAAAGACCACAAAGTTTTTTGAAAAACAATCTAAATCATATTTTTCCAAAACTATCCTTCGTGAGCTTTCTCCGCCCCGTAGGATAACCGTACGGGGGTGCCCTTCGTGGTTAATCACTTCGTTGTCCAGGAGAGATTTTTAAACTGCCTTTTCTAGAAAGGTATATCTATATACAAGTACCCATGAAAAATATTATCCTGATTGGAATAATGACAGCGGCATTTATCGCCGGATGTGCCTCAACCCCGCCCCCCAACGACGTGTTCAGCCGGATAGATACTAACTCTGACTCCTACATCACCTGGGAAGAATACAAAGTATTCCGGCCGGACGCGAAGAGAAGCTCTTTTCTGAAAGCCGACCAGAATTACGACAATAAACTCGACGAGGGCGAGTGGCGCCTGGGACTTGGTTCCACCTTTTAACCCCGTTAGATAGGCTTCTACACGGAAAGTCTGACCGAATCTATCTCCGCCATAATTCTCTGCGGTCTGGTCGTATTCTTCACCTGTAAACTGCTCCGAAAGATCAAGTGCCTGGAGGGATTGTTGCCGGTCTGCGACTGGTGGAAGAAGATAAGATCCAACGGCCAATTTCCAATTCCCAAATTCGGTGCAGTGCCGGCAACCGACAAGCAGGTTAGAACTTAGCCCTCAACTTCGCCTCAGGCAACTTTTCCGAAGCCGCAAGTTACACTTGGAGATTGGCAGTTGGCCATTGGTTATTGGACGTTCGTCCTGTCCCCCCCACAGCGGTAGCAATTTTCAACGACCTTCAACGTCTTTTCTCTTCAACGTTCTTTATTTTTAACGTTCTTTCCCTTCAACATCCTTAATTATTCTCCCATACTCCCGGTGATTTGATCGAGCATCGAAGTGAGGTATGATTCATCCTGGAGGAAGTCGACCGAGGCATCGATGGTCAGGACCCGGGGCGGGTTGAGACCGTACTCGTTGTATATCTCATCTATATTACCGATATACCTATCGTATAACTCGCCGATCCGGGAGAGATATCCGGCCGGGATATCTTCTCCTTCGGTATTCCGAATCCGGTTTCTTCTCTGGAGCACCTCTACATCATCAACCTTCAGATATATTATCAACTGCTCGAGCCACTCTTTCTGGCCGGTTCGATCAAGATCATCAAGACCGCTTCTCAGCATTTGCTGGTATTCCATCCATTGGTTATACCTGAGGTATCCTTCTTCGAAAGAGTTGAGGCCAAATGTTGAGGCCCCACCCAGCATCCCTCGGTCGAAGAAGACAATACCATTATGCTCCCTGGCAACGAAGTGGCGCCCTATCCGGCCGATCAGACAGCTTTTCTCAAACCATGAGGTATATTTTTTCCGGTTCCGGTAGAAGAGCTGAAGCCAGGAGTGGTCGATGAACTCAACGATCATCCTGAACTCCTCCCCATCTCCCAGGAATTCTTCAAAGAGATTCGAGTGCTGGTTGATATAATTAACCAGGGTAGTCTTTCCCGCGCAAATATTACCCTCGATTAGGACAACATATTTCGCCATTTTTTACCTCCGGAATGTATAGTGACATTTTTGCCATATCTGGAAAGTATAACATGGTCTACTATAAGAAAGAAGTGCCTTAAGTGCCTAAAGTGCGCTAAAGTGCCTAAAGTTATCGCCTTCGCCTGGCTTTACTAATTTTAGAATCCCGGTTAAGCCAAGTGCCTGTAAGCTTTCAGTGAATCCAGTTCTCTCGTAGCGGCTGCCTTTAGGCTGCCACACTGTGGCGACCTGAAGAGGCTGTCGCTACGAGTACCGGGGGAATGACTTCCTGAATGTTTACGAATAATCCAGGTTGTTAGTCACATTTAATATTGCTATTCTTACTGCCTCGTAATTCTAATAAACCGTGGATTTAGAGGATTTAACGGATTGTTTTTTCTATAATCCGCATAATCCGTATAATCCGCGGTTAAATAAGTTGCAAAGCTAAATTCTAAAAAGGGAGGCGAGACGAAATGGCAAAACAATACCACATCCAGCTTGACAAAAAGATGATTCGGAACGCGAAAGTCGCGATCCTCCCGGGCGACCCGGCCCGGGTGATCAAGATCGGAGAGAAGCTCAGCTCGAAAAGCCGGGAACTGGCCTTCAACCGGGAGTACCGCTCCTATCTGGTTCCAATCGGAAAGAAAGATCATATATTGGTGGTATCAACTGGAATCGGAGGACCCTCCACCGCGATCTGTATCGAGGAACTGGCGTCACTGGGGGTGACGACATTCGTCAGGATCGGAACAACCGGATCGATCCAGAAGAACCTGAAGGTGGGAGACGTCGTAATAACCAGCGGTTCGGTCCGCCTCGACGGCACCTCCACGCACTATGCCCCACTCGCCTATCCCGCGATCCCCGATTTTTTCGTCACCCGGATCCTGGTCGAGGCGGTGGAAAAGGCGGGCATATCATTTAAAGTGGGGATCACCGCCTCCAGCGATACATTTTATCCTGGGCAGGAACGATATGACTCTTTCACCGGTTATGTAATCAGGGATTTCCAGGGGTCGATGAAGGAATGGCAAAAGCTGAATGTCCTGAATTACGAGATGGAGTCATCGGCTCTATTCACCACTGCCTCCGCCCTGGGCCTCCGGGCCGGATGCATCGCCGGAGTCATAGTAAGCCGGGCCACCACGGAGAAGATCAGAAAGAGCGATGTAAAGAGAGCCGAGGACAATACCATCGAGGTGATCAGGAAAAGCATCCCCAGGTTAATTCGCCTATAACATAGAAACCGTTAATCAATTATTTCATGGATAGGGATAGTATTTATCAATACTATATCTCGAATACCGAAAAAAATCCCAAATCACAAGCATCAAATAACAAATAAATTTCAAATCACAATGACCAAAATTCCAAACAAAACACCAAAACACAGATAGTTATTCTCACCCCCACTACAAAGCCTATGCCATTTGGTGGGGGAGCCTTCGCAAGCCCCAGCTCTGCTAGGCGGATTTGTTATTTGGAATTTGTATTTTGTGATTTATTTGTTATTTCAGCCTTCGCTCTTCGAGCTTCGTCGGACAGGTGGGATTTGCTATTTGGAATTTAGTAATATCCATATACATTAATATCCATACTTTTTGTTTTGCTTCACAATTTTACATAGAAACAACAGAGGACACCATATGGCTCGCGTAATCAACACAAACACCCCCGGCAAGCGGAGAGGACACCTGATGCGGACGGTGGCCGAGATCCAGCGACGTCTCCTCCAGAAGAGTTCGGTTAATATTGAGGTAAAAGACATGCTGGCGATGGTGGTCTTCTGCCTGAGGGAGGTCAGATCCACGGTCCAGGAGACCTCCAATGCCTGGGACGAGCGAGGCTACTGGAAGAAGGCGGCCGAATTTGAGATGGAGTGGGAATGGGCGAATGAGATGACCACCGAGATCGAAACAATCCTCCAACGGGAGGATTGGAATAAGCTCCCCGAAATCATAATGGGCCTGGCAGGACGTGTCACCAAAATCAAGATCACCCGCTTAACCCGCGATGAGAGTCTCTGGGAAGGTTGCTACCGTAAGTTGATTGATGGGGAATAGGGGACAAAAAGTTTAAAGTGCCTAAAGTGCGCTAAAGTGCCTAAAGTTATTCGCCTTCGCCTGGCATTTTAATGTTTCAAATTCTCGGAGATTCGCGACCCCACTTTCTTTGGGGCAGGAAGTCGTGGTTGCAGAAGGGTCCGAGGTAGAGGGAATCAATCAGTGTAAATCTGTGCAATCCGTGGACTAAAAAGGGTCCCAGGTAGGGGAAAAGCATGGGGTTTTACTCAAAAAAGTGACCACTTTAAATGAACGTCTATCACTCTTCAAAACAAGCTTTATATATTGTTTTGAGGGGAAGGAATAGTTTCACCGGAGTATCGGGAAGAGGGATGAACCCGAACCGCTTATAATATCCGCTGACGTTTTTATCTTTAGCATCTACAAAAAATCCGACAAATCCTAGATTCTTTGATACGGCCACCACTTTTTCCATTGCGTTCATTATCATATGACTTCCCAAACCCTGATATTGTGATCTTTTGTCAACTGCAAGCCTGGCAAGCTTAGTTACCGGAACATTCCTGGGATACTTCTTCGCGAATTCTTCCGGTAAGATCTCCGACCTCACTTCACAGGCAGCTAATGTAAAAAAACCTAATATTTCAGAAGGTTTTGAGTCGTCAACAAGCACAAATGTCCTCGATATACCTTTCTCTTTCTCAAGATGCTGTCGGGCAATCTTTTTCAGGTAGCGATTTAATTCCAAGACCCCACAGTCGAATCTTGCCCTATCGTGGTTTCGATTTAAAGCCTCTATTCTCCGCATCTGGAAACTCTTCCTTGTATGCTTTCATCGCAACCAATAACTTTGGAGATGGGTCCGGGGGATTAACAACCGCTTCAAAGAATGTTTGAGCGTCTTTCAATGTTAAATTGATAATGCGCTCATGCTCAATAATCGCTTGCGCCCTCTCAAAAGCTGAATGAACTAAGAACTGGTTCAAGGTAACCCCTGTGATCCCCGCGGCTTTTTGTATCGTTTCCTTAACGGAAGGTCGGACACGTGCGGAAATACGCTCTATCTGTACAGCCATCTTCGTCCCCTTTTTGTTTTAGACTATCTATATTTTTTTCCATAACCAACATATCATTTTGGAGCCAAAATGGCAACATAATATTGCATATTGACGCCATAATGGCGTCAATATGTTACATGTCAAATTCTGGTCATAGAAAGTGCCGCTATTTCATCGAAATACAATCAAAAGATAATACTGGAGGGGCCTGAAATCCGGCGATAACGACCTGGACCTGTTTCCTTTTTATGGCGCGAAACGCCAACTCTGCCTTCAGGAAACACGGAGACCAGGGTTATTGTCAATATCAAAGACTCAACCCCGGCTCTTTATGCAGAACCGGTACATATTTTCAAGCAAAAGCCAAACGGTGGCATTTGGGTTCAGGAATGGGGTCCCCGAATTCAGACGCAGTGGTAACCCATAGGGAGATCGCTTGACGGGCGTTATCTAAAGCTGATTCGTAGGAATCCCCATGAGCCATGCAGCCCGGGAGTTCGGGAACATCCGCGACATATGCTTGATCTTCTGCACTCCAAAATATAATAATTTCGTACTTATCCATCGATTTCTCTCGTTAGTCCATACTTTAAAATAATATTACGAACCTGTCGAACTTGGTATGTTTTCGCATTAGTTCCATCTCGCTGAAGGTTAGGTTTTTCAATAATGCCTTGCCTTCGAAATATATGATGACTGCCTTGCATTCTCTCCTCGAACCCGAATCGCTTCAGGAGTGAGCAGAGATCATTGAATCGGATATTTGCATCCGATGTCCCTCTCAATATGCGGTCAAGTATTTTTTCATTCTTTCCCATTAAACTATGATGGCACAATGAACTACATAAATACAAGTTTTTTGTCATGAACGACCGAGGTCAAGCAATATATATATATATAGTCATATCCATACTGGGTGCCACCACTATCGGGGTCGGTCATAGTCTCCCGTTCATCGTTACGGAAACTACCGCAACCGGATCCCCGTTGCTATCCAGATCCGAAACATTGCCGGTGACTGTAGCCCAGGAAGAAAATTTCTCCGGATCGACAAATTGAAGCTCATTGGCCTTGTTATAATTATTCCGAAATCAACGATCCGCCCCCGGTGAGTTCATCCCCCACCGGAGCATAAGTTCAACCGCTATCGAGGATGCTCCCCCGCCCCGCTCCTCCCCGATCAGCAACCGGGGCGGGTGGGTGGGGGTGGACATTGTCTTAGCGAAGATTCTTGAGATTAGCGGTTAAAAAAGGGGGCAAGACGAGGAAAAAAGACGAACATCGAACGTTCAACCAGCCGTCGCTAAAGCTATGGCGGGCAGGCTGTCGAACTTCGAACGAATTCGCGTAATTCGTGTAATTCGTAGTTCATTAAGGGAGCCGCGGCGTGGAGAAAAGACGAACATCGAACGTCGAACGCCCAACTTTCAACTTCGAACGATAACGCCGAGGCGAGGGAACAATTAGTGATAATTAGTGAAATTAGTGGATAGTAAAGGGGCATCGGCGAGGTGAGAAAAAGATGAACATCGAACTTCGAGGCGAGGGAAATTTTGCGAATTTTGCGAATTTTTGCGGCAAATAAAGGGGGCCGGGTAGGGGGAGCTTTTACAATTATATTGTTTTTTTGCGGCTGATCAGTGGACCGAGCAGGAGATGCAGGGATCGTAGGACCGGACCAGCATCTCACTTAAGAGCGTGATCTCCTGATCGTTCTTTCCCCTCTCCAGCGCCCAGTTCGTCAGATCGGCCAGGTCAAAATGAATGTTGGCATTATTCTGGGTGGTGGGGATAATACAATTCGCCCGGGTGACATGCCCTGTCTCATCTATCGTGTAGTCATGATAGAGAATCCCCCGTGGCGCTTCCACCGCGCCCACACCGCTACCGGCCTTAACCTCGACTTTTGACCTGATATCATCAAGTTTAAGTTCCTGGTCCAGAAGCTGGTCGATGACATCAATGCAATCGAGCATCGCATTAAGGGATTCCACCACCTGGGCGACATTATTCATGAAAGGATTGCAGTTAACGGGCTGGAGATTCATCGCTTCGGCAGCTTCTTTCGCTTCCTTATGCAAAAACTTATAATTATTATTAAATCGGGCCAGAGCGCCCACCGCCATCGACTCCCGGCTCAGGCGGGCAAACTTGGAGGTGGTAAAATCCTCCTTATATTCATTGGTCATGGCCAGGTAATCATCTTCATGCTTCACCACTCCGTCAGTAGATACCATATCGCCGCCGATATAAGGATAATCATCCACTCCCTTCAAAGAGACATACTCGGTCTCGCGGACAAAATCGGGAATATCAAGCGTCTTAAAAAGATCAATTGTAGCCTGCATATCGGGCAGACTATCCTTAAATCTCTTCTTTATCGCTTCCAACTGCTCCTTCTCGGGCGCCTTACTCACTCCGCCCACCACCAGAGAAACCGGGTGAATTGTCCGGCCGGCCACCAGGTCGCAGGTATCATTGGCCAGGCCTTTCAGATTGGCCGCGACTCCGACCACCTCGGGGTGAGTCTTGATCAGGGGAATAACACTCGGGACCCCTAAAAAATCCGGGGCAGCCAGGAAATAAATATGGAGGATATGGCTCTGGAGAGTCTCCGCGTGCTTGGCCAGCAGGCGCAGCAGCAGCGCGGCCAGGGGAATCTCAACTTTCATTGCGCGCTCCACCGCCCGAAGACTGGCCAGAGTGTGAGCTATCGAACATATCCCGCAGATCCGGGAGGATAAGGTGGGCGCCAGATCATAAGGCTGTCCCCGCAACATAGCCTCGAAGAACCGGGGTGTCTCCACCACGGCCCATTGCGCTTCCACAAGCTTGCCGTCTTTAATCTTGATGTGGATATCACCGTGACCTTCCACGCGGCACAGGTGGTGTACATCTATCTTTATGTCAACTTTCATCCATCATCATCCCGGGTAAAGCGTTATAGAAATTTATCCGTTCCATAGCCTCTTTCATAGTAAAGCCGTGTTCTTCCAGAATTTCCCGGAAAGATTCATAGTTGGCATCTTCCGCCGGTCCCCGGCAGCCCAGGCATCCCACCCCTCCGGTCGGACATATCGCGTCACAACCAGCCCGGGTTATCGGGCCCAGGCAGATCATGCCCAGATCAAAGACACAGGTGTTCATCTTGCGGCGACATTCCACACAGACCGGATACTTGGGGAAATTAATATCCGCTTCATTAACTATGTTCACAACTATCTTCTCTACTTCCGCCTTGGATACAGGGCAGCCGGGTATTTCCAGGTCAACTTTCACCACATCCGAGAGCGGCCGTACCTTGCTGGTCTCTACCTTGTCTTTGCCGTAGGCTATCTCTACCACCTCCTCAATCTTAAACTGATTCTTAAGATTATTGACCCCTCCATAGCAGGCACAGGTTCCCAGTGCCACCAGGACCTTGGCCTGGGCCCGGATCTTTTTCAGACGATCAATTTCATCGTCACGGCTGATCGATCCCTCCACCAGGGCAATATCATAATCCTGGCCTCTCTCCGAGGATATCTCCCGGAAAGTAACCACATCCAGCAGGGCGAGAAAATCCACCAGGGTATCTTCCTTGTTGGCCAGCGCCAGCGCGCACCCCTCGCAACAGGTAAAATTAAAGACCCCTATTTTTATTTTTTGCGGATCTATACCGAGATATTTCAAAATACTCTCCTGAAATTAATTTGTGCCTGAATTTCTATTTTGAAATTTAAAAAAATAAAAATATTAGCTATTGTCTTTCTCCGGTCTTCAACGATCTTTAACGTTCTTTTTCTTCAACGTTCTTATTTTTTTACGTTAGCGCCAAAGGCGCTAGATCGCTTCTTTTAAATTCATAACCGACCAGTAATCAAAGACCGGGCCGTCAACACAGGTAAAGGTGGAACCAACCATGCAACGGCAGCACTTTCCCATCCCGCAGTGCATTCTCCTCTCCAGAGAAACAAACATCCGATTCATGGGAAGTCCAATCGAATCGAGATAGTTACAGACAAATTTAAACATAATCGGCGGGCCGCAGACAATCGCGAAAGTATTATCAGGACCAATGGTCATCTCCTTGAAAAGCTCGGTAATCAGACCGGTCCGGCCGGTCCAATTGTCATCCCCTTTATCAACTATAGTCAGCAGATCAATATGATTTACCTTCTCCCATTCCGCGTACTCATAGGTAAAGAGCATTGAGGGAGGATCTTTGGTGCCGTAGAGGAGAGAGATATCCTTATACTCATCCCGATGTTCTGCGATCCAGTATAATGGCGCCCGGAGCGGTGCCAGGCCGAGACCCCCGGCGATCAGAAGAATATTATGACCGACCATCTCTTCCATCGGAAATGAAGTTCCAAAGGGACCGCGAATCCCGACTTTGGCGCCGGTTTTGGCCTTATGAAGGATATCGGTTACCCGCCCGGCCTTCCGGATACAGAGGGCGATATACTCTTTATTGTTGCTGGAACTGGAGATGGAAATAGGAATCTCGCCGAAACCGGGCACTTCCAACATAAGAAACTGGCCAGGCCGAAAATTAAAAATATCACGCTCAGATTTATCTATGATCTTCAGATGGAAAAGTTTCTCCATGAGAGTGAGCTCGATAATATTGATTATCTCACATTTATAGGTCTTGTCTGTCCTCATAATCTCATTCTTCCAATTATAAGGGGGTGGCTGGGACATGAACGGCTTGAGGTTTATATCTTCCTTGGGAAGCTTATACTTCATCGGTCTTCTCCCTTAGCAGGTCGTCAATGACATCTTTAGGATTGATTCCCGCCAGGCAGTTCCGGCCGCAACGGTTGCACCCCACACAGATCTGTTCATTGGCATTCTCGGCAAAACCGTGATAATGATGATAATATCGATATTTTAATCGGGCCGCTTTGCTGGGGCGGAAGTTACGCCCCCCCGCGACTTCGGCAAAATCCACCACCGTGCAGGAATACTGGAACCTCTCTTTTCTCGAACTCTTCAAGCTGACATCAATGGACTCTTCAATCCCGTAACAGTAGCAGGTTGGGCAGACCATGGCGCAGGTCCCGCAGTTTAGACACTTATCACCCCACTTCTCCCAGATCGGCGAGTCGAACTCTATATCCAAAAGATTGGGGAGACTGGAAGTGTCTACATGAGTCTTGAAACTGCTTTTAATCAGATTTCGCCGCTCCAACCACTTTCTGTCATCCTCCTCGGTGGGATCAGTGGTCTTGACATTCTTGAGGAAATTAAATGCCTTGGAGGAGTTGATGGAGAGATAGTAACGATCCCCCAGATCGGTGCAGAAGAGGTTAAACCCCTGCCGGACCACCAGCTCGCCCATGGACAAACAGAAACAATCATCGAGCGGCAGGTGGTCCATCCCAATCAGGAAGGTGTTATTCCGCCTCGCGATATAATAGGGGGAGGGAAATGACCCATTGATGAAGATATCATCCAGCTTGCAGAGGGCATTGATATCACAGGCCCGGACCCCGACGATCACCCTCGGATGAACCCGGTACTCAATCTCCTGTTCCCAGTTGTCAGCGGTAAAGTTGTAAGTGGAGAGGGTCTCGCGGAAGGGGAGGAAGAAGTTCTTCAGGGAGGAGTAGGAGATGGTATAATCAAGTTCTATCTCATCGAACGAGTGAACCTCGCGAAACTGGTAGATCGGTTTACCGTCTTTCGCGGTATTTACCTGTCGCGGGCCGAAGGTTTCATTCGATCCGATCAGACCATCGATAAACTTTTTAAACTCGCTTTTGGTGATTACCTTAAATATCATATTAAGTTATCGCCTTCGGCGCTGACTTAGCGAAAGGATGTTTAAATTAGCGCCGTTTGGTTGGTTTAGTATTCTGTCCTGTTACAATAACTGATTATTTTTCCTGTCTCCTTTCGGAGTCTATCTTTATTATTAACAACACAATACCATTATCAGGGAAAAATGCTCAAGAAAATTTTCCCCAAAATTTTTTTCCAGCTTCAATGCCGGGATAAAAAATGAAGATTAGAGAAATTACTACCGGCAGCGCGCTGGTCCGGTCAAAAATTTCCGAGGTCGGCTTTATCATCAATCCCTACCTTGGCTGCGGGCACGGCTGCCGGTACTGCTACGCGACCTTCATGCGGCAATACTCCCATTTCAACCGGGAGAGCCGGTGGGGAGAGTTCGTGGAGGTGAAGGTCAACATCGCGAAAGTTCTGGAGGCGGAACTGGCCCGGAAGAGAAAGATCGGTACCGCGCTCCTCTCCAGTGTCTGCGATCCCTACCAGCCGGTGGAGAACGAATATAAACTGACCCGAGAGTGCCTGAAACTCCTCCGAAGCTACGGCTGGGGAATCCGGATCCTGACCCGGTCTCCACTGGTGCTCAGGGATATCGATATCCTCACTTACTCCCTCGACGCTCTGGTCGGCCTCTCCATCCCGACCGATAATGACCGGGTGCGGAAAATCCTGGAACCGGACTCTCCCCCGATCGAAACCCGGATCGAGACACTGAAGCAGCTCAAAGCGAAAGGTATCCGGACCTGGGCCTTCATCGCCCCCGCCCTGCCGATGGACCCAGTAAATCTTCACCACCTGATATCCCCTCACGTCGAGTACGTCATGATAGACTCTCTCAACTACAAGAACCAGGTAAAGCGCGCCTTTCGCGAAGAGGGATGGGAGTACGCCCTCACTCCGGAATACGCGAAACGAACCCGATCACAGCTGCTGAGTCTCTTTGGAGAGTAGATGAATGGCAGCCGATAATTTTACGATTAATCCCCCCGATCCTGTCATCTTATCGCCCAGGAGATGACTGCCGCGGTCAGCGATCGCGGCTACAATCTGCGCTGCTCGGAGGCTGAGGCAGATGACCAAAGTGATGTTCAAGTCCTGTTATCGCGTCCTACACCACACTGACCTACGAGTACAACTCCTGGGAATAAAATGGTGAACAGCAACTGAATATCCAACAAAAAATATCCAATGAGAAAGGAAAGGAGCAATAGCAACTCCTGACCCGAAACAATTTCAGGGTGCCCCGAAAGAATCGGGATGCAAGCACAAGCAATTGGATATTGGATATTCCTTGTTGGTTGTTGGATATTCAAAAGGGGAGAAGGTTGGGGGTAGAAAAACAAGTGGTTTCAATCAGAAAAAGCGACAACTTAAAATCAGGATATGACAGGAATTGGGAATAGGCCGGCTATTCCCCATTCCCTATTCCCCATCCATCCTATTCAAAGCGCTTATCACTGCCTTGATCGAGGCCAGACTGATATTGGTATCAACTCCCACCCCAAAGTGCTCCTTCCCCTTCTCATCAGCCAGAGAGATGTAAGCCGCAGCCGCCGAACCTGAACCCCGGTTGTTTATATCATGTTCGGTGTAAGTGGAGATGGTAAACTCCCCGCCGGCTGCTTTCTTTATCCCGTGGACAAAGGCATCGATGGGGCCGTTGCCCTTCGCGGTATAAGTCAGAATCTCGCCCCGGTAGCTGACCTCAACCCGCACCTCGGTTGTTCCGCCTTCATCCCCTTCGAACCGGCATTTTATCAACTGGTAAGGTGAGGTCCGGTTAAGATATTCTTCCTCGAATGATTGTCGGATATCTTCCGGAGACAGCTCTTTCCCGGTCCGGTCGGTCATGGCCTGGATAACCCGGCTGAACTCGGCCTGCATTGCCCGGGGGAGATTGAATCCGAACTCTTCCGCCATAATATATCCCACCCCGCCCTTGCCGGACTGACTGTTGATCCGGATGATCCGCTCATAGCTCCGGCCCACGTCTTCAGGGTCGATTGGAAGGTAGGGCACTGCCCAGAGTTCCTCCCGGCCGGCCCTCCGGGCCTTCATCCCTTTATTGATCGCGTCCTGGTGAGATCCGGAAAAGGCGGTATAGACCAACTCTCCCGCGTAGGGATGGCGGGGATGGACCTCCATCCGGGTACATTCACCGTAGATC
>Ga0208771_1000713_pt1 | contig 19373 bp, 14 predicted proteins | sample AntAceMetag02UKX_FD_184775 | JGI IMG/M metagenome (GOLD analysis project Ga0208771, IMG submission 184775) | Saline lake microbial communities from Ace Lake, Antarctica - Antarctic Ace Lake Metagenome 02UKX (SPAdes) (version 2) | ecosystem: Environmental > Aquatic > Non-marine Saline and...
ATGTCTGCATTTCGTCAATCGCCAACCTGCTCGAACCGAATGTGTACACCGACGTCCTGGCGTTTGTAAACATCAACAGCGGTTGTATGAGAATGCGTTCGGTTAGGCTGACTGTCAGACCTCCCGATACATTTACCGAATCCTTCGGTGACGCCGGCAGCGATATGGATGGGTTTATGCTGACTTTGCGGCCTGACGGATCGACAGCTTATTACGAGGCTTGTCGGCAAAAGGCTGAGGTATTTCCCACCGATCCCAATGACGGTACGTATGTCTTGCTGTGGGACGATAACTTTGTAGAGGTGGTGTTAACCGATTATGAAGTGGTTTCATTCTATGGGGTCAGCTATGACCGATTCTATATCGGGAGCAACGGCTACATAACTTTCGGCGGCGGTGACGTGGAGTGGATTCAGACGTTGGAAGATCATTTCAGGATGCCGCGGATATCGGCTTTATTTACCGATCTGGCGCCGGACAACGGGCAGAATGTTTCTTACAAGCAGCTTGAGGACCGCGTTGCGGTTACGTTCGAGAATGTGCCGCTTTACGGGGAGAAGGAAACGTCGAACAGCTTCCAGATCGAGATGTTTTTTGTTGACGAGACGATACGTATTACGTGGCTTGGGTTAACTCCTGTTGCTTCAATCACGGGTATTTCAGAAGGTCTGGGGCTTCCGCCGGTGCTGTTTTCGCAGAGCGATCTTAGCTACTATGCGCCTTGTTGTCCGTGTGGTGACTTCAACCGTGACTATTTAGTGAACTTTGCGGATTTTGGTGTTTTGGCCAATAACTTGCCTGGCGCGGGCTGCGGCATACCTTATTGGTGCGGCGGGACGGACATCGATTTAAACGGGAAGGTCGACGGGAATGATCTGGGTATCTTCATGGACAACTGGCTCGCAAAGGAAGACTGGTGGCTGGAACCTGTCGCTCGCTGGGAATTCGAGGAGGGCGAGGGTGATGTTGCGTATGACTCGGCGGGCGAGTATGACGGTACGCTGCGCGGTGACGCCAAATGGGTGGCCGGTGCGACAGGCAGCGGCGCACTTGAATTCGACGGCGACGGCGACGGTGTTTATATCGAGGGAAGTTCGGGATTTGATTCGGCGCTGAATATCTACAATAGTGATTTGAGTATTTCGGCGTGGGTCAAGGTCAGAGGCGCGGGAGGGGCTATTGTGGCGAGGTCAAAGCCTTATTACACGGCCTACAGGATGGGTGTTTCGGGGACCGTACCTTACATCAATACTTACAGGAGCGGCTCGGGGCACTGGAGTATGTTTTCCGACCAGATGATTATGCCCGAGACGTGGTATCATATCGTCGGCGTTTTTGACCGGGCCGGTGACATGGGGCGGGTATATGTCAACGGAGTTTTGGAAGGCGAGCGTGAAATGACGACGGATCCTGTTTCAACCGATGCTCGCACAAAGATAGGATGTCGAAACGATGTGAATGATCTTCCTTTTGATGGTGCGATTGACGATATCCGGATTTATGACAGGGTCTTGTCTTACGAAGAGATACGCGTGCTTTATCGCGGCGGGCCCGACGGTGTGGCGTTTAATCCGTATCCTGTTGATGGGGCGATGGATGTTGATCCTAACGTAGTTGTCACGTGGTCGGGAGGTTTGGGTGCGGTCTCGCACGACGTTTATTTCGGAACCGATTTTAACGATGTCAATGACGCGAATACTTCTTCCGGTGCGTACATGGGGAACCATGGGCCGAATAGTTTCGATCCGGGTGGTCTTGAGTTTGTTACGACCTACTACTGGCGGATTGATGAAGTTGGCGAGGCCAACACATTGAAAGGTGTTGTGTGGAGCTTGACGACGTGGGGCCTGTTCGATCCCAATTTCGGTTTGGCGGCATGGTGGGAATTTGATGAGGGGTCCGAGATCACAGCTTACGATTCGGCCGGTGACAACGACGGTACGCTCAACGGTGATGCGAACTGGGTGAGCGGCTGGATGGGAAGCTATGCGCTCGATTTTGACGGCGATGGGGATTATGTGGAAATTCCGGACGACAATTCTTTGACGCCGAGCGACGAGATTACTATCGCTCTGTGGCTTTACAACAAGGGTGGGCAGAACGCAGGATTGTGGAAATATGCGTCGTGTCCCGACCAGCCATCTTCGCCGGGCAATTCAAGGGCATATGCGTTCAGGACAGAGGATACGACCGATGCGATAAGATTTGTAGTATTCGAGACCGTCAGTCTTAATGATGGTATAGACAGCGTGGGTACGGTAGGCAGGGATGAATGGCACCATATAGCGGCAACTTTCGATAACGGCGAGGCGGCCTTATATATCGACGGGCAGTTCGACAGCTCGGCGACGCTGTCGGTATCTTCGATTATGAACGATGCGCAGCCTTTGATTATTGGCGGCGCGTGGGAATATTGCGGGGACACTTTCACCAGCGGCCTCAACGGCATGGTCGATGATGTTCGCATTTACAATATAGCTCTGTCTGATTCGGATATCGAGCAGCTCTACCAGTTGGGTTCGAATTGACGCATTTCTATCACACTTCTGCGTAGCATTCTGTAGGGCCGATTGTTGTTTTGTGAATTCCTTTTTCGAGGAATAACTGCCTTAGGTCGGTGCAGAGGTGACACTTGCCGGCGCAGGCTTTAGCTTTGTCGTAGCCGAGTTTTACGGCTTCGTCCAACAGGGCGGTTGGGCCGAGATTGAAGAGGTCGCTGATAACTTCGCTGGCGGCGGGATCGAACTGCTCCCAGATTTTATCCAGCGATTTGTCGTTGACGTTTGCGATGATGATTCCGCTGCACGTGCCGCTGAAGACGTTGCCGAAGGGGTCGATATGCACGCCCTTGGCGCCGAGGAAATCGGATTTGCAGTTCATGGTCTTGATTGTATCTATCGGCGTCGATGGGGCCAGGTGCGTCAGTGTTGTTGCCGCCCGACCGGTGAAACGACAAGGGTAATCTGCCATTGCCGCTGTGTACTCTTTATCGCGCTGGGGGGGCGTGAGGTTTTTCATATCGACGGGGTTGTCGAGATATTTTTGCCATCGCACCTGCAGGCGGTTGGGGCCGAGGATGTCTGTGGTCAGATTCGCCAACCGGCGGACGGGTTTGATGTCCACGTATTCCTGATGAAAGGGATCGCAGCTAATCTTCAGGCGGTTTATTCCCAGTTCGTCGAGTCGTTTCAATCGTTGCTTGACGATTTTTTCATCGGTTGCCCAGAAGCCGTTGGTTTCTACGAGGTCGACCTTGCCGAGTCGGTGTTTTTTCGCCTCTGTGAGTATCTGCTCTAATCTGTCCCAATAGAGAAAGGGTTCTCCGCCGGTGATGTGAATCTTTGCGGCGTCACCGGCTATGTCTCTTAGGGACTGCCAAACGCCGACGGCGGTTTCTACGGACATTAGGCCGCTTTTCGCCGGGTTGCAATTGTAATAACAGAAGCGGCAGCTTGCATTGCATTTATAGGTCAGGAGCAGGCCCGCCGAGCGCCACAGCTTAAGTTTCGGCTGCTCGCGGCTGAGAGATCGGTTGTAAATGTTTTCAGAGAGACTTTTCATTGTCCTGTTATCGTTTGTCGCCTAATGTCTTAGTAGTGTTTTTTCATGTGTACCTGTATTACGGTTATGTCGGCTGGTGTTATTCCGCTTATTCTTGCGGCCTGTGCGAGTGTGCCAGGGGTGAATGCGGAGAGTTTTTCTTTTGCCTCGGCGCGCAGGTGCGCTACGTCGGCGTAATTGAGGTTGGTGGGGATTTTCTTTTTCTCAAGGGCTCGCAGGCCTGCTGTCGAGCGTGCCTGTTTTTCGAGATAGCCTTCGTATTTTGCGTCGATAGTCACGGCCTCCAATACTTCTTTGCCGAGGCTCATTTGCTTGACTTGTTCGTCATCGGCAAGCTGGCCGGCGAGCGGATTATTCGGTCGGCGAAGCTGGTCCCACAGACTCACGCCGCCGGAAGCGTTGGTCTGCAAATAATTCTTGAGCGTGGCGATGTCTTCGAGTTTCTTTTTAAATCTTGCCCATCGGTTATTGTCTGCGAGTCCGGCTGAGTTGGCGATTTGTGTTAGTCGTCGGTCGGCGTTGTCGGCTCGCAGCGAGAGGCGAAACTCGGCTCGCGAAGTAAACATTCTATAGGGCTCATCAATTCCCTTTGTCAGCAGGTCGTCTATCATTACGCCGATGTATGCCTGATGGCGGCCGAGGACTGTCGGTTCTTTGTCCTGCAATTTGGCGGCGGCGTTTATACCGGCGATAAGGCCCTGTCCTGCGGCTTCTTCGTAGCCGCTGGTGCCATTAATCTGACCCGCGAGGAACAGTCCCGAAATCTTCTTTGTCTCCAGATTGTTCTTTAGTTGAATCGGTGGGCAGTAATCATATTCTATCGCGTAGCCGTAATGCACGATGCGGGCGTTTTCCGTTCCGGGCAGCAGCTTGAGTATTGCGTCCTGAACGTCGCGAGGCAGTGACGTGCTTATGCCGTTGCAGTAGATGGTTTTTTTTTCTTCTTCTTCGGGTTCGAGAAAGACCTGATGTCGGTGCTTTTCGGCGAAGCGGACGACTTTTGTTTCGATGCTGGGACAATAGCGCGGGCCGACGGCGGTAATCTGGCCCGAGTAAAGGGGGGCGCGGTCGAGATTGTTTCGGATCAGTTCGTGAATTTTCTCATTCGTATAGGTTATCCAGCAGGGGATCTGTTGTCGATTTAGTTGTTCGGTCATGAACGAAAAGGGCGACGGGTCTTGGTCGCCGTGTTGGTCCTCGAGTTTTTTGAAATCGATTGTGGCGGCGTCCAATCGTGGGGGTGTGCCTGTCTTTAATCTGCCTAATTGTAGGCCGATACGTTTTAGGCTTTCCGAAAGCTCATTTGCGGCGGGTTCGGCTAGTCTGCCTCCGGGGGACTGCTCTGTTCCCACGTGCATGAGGCCGTGAAGGAATGTTCCGGTGGTTACAATTATTGTTGGCGTGTTATATGTTGCACCGTCGAGGCAGCGAACGGCGCGGACTTTGCCGGCGTCGGTGACAATCTCGGCGGCGGTTGCTTCGATGATCGTTAAGTTCTCGGTTTGTTCGAGACTGGTGCGGATGTAATCCTGGTATTTGTATTTGTCGGTCTGTGCGCGCGGCGCCCAGACGGCGGGTCCTCTCGAACGGTTTAGCAGCCTGAACTGAATTCCGGTTGCATCTGTGGCGAGTCCCATCAGGCCGCCGAGCGCATCGACTTCGCGTGCAATCTGTCCCTTGGCGAGGCCTCCGATTGCGGGGTTGCAGCTCATCTTGGCGATTGTCTTTTTGCTTATTGTTATAATTGCGGTACGGGCGCCGATTTTTGCGGCGGCGTGGGCGGCTTCGACGCCGGCGTGGCCTGCGCCTATAACAATGCAGTCAAATTCATCGGTCCTCATTGTTCTCCGCCAAAGCAACCGCTGAGGCTATCGCGAAATTCGCCGTGTGTGTGATGCTGACGCTTACGTGCTTGATTTTCATTTTTGCGGCAAGTCTTTCAACCTCGCCGGAAAGCGTCACCTCGGGCTGGCCCGCCGGGTTGTTTATTACCTCGATATCGGTCCATGCGATCTTGCCCCGCCAGCCTGTGCCCATTAGTTTGAGTATTGCTTCTTTTGCTGCGAATCGACCGGCAAATTTTTCTGTCGAATTCTTGTTAGCTGCGGCATAGGCCTGTTCACGTGGTGTAAAAATGCGGTCAATAAACCGCCGGCCGTGGCGATTTACCATTTCCTCTATGCGAGGGCAATCCACTAAATCAATTCCGTGTGCGATAATTTCCATCCGTTGATCCTGAAGACCTGCTCAGTTTGTGTGTTTTGCTCACGGTGTCCCTGCGACCGGTACGGTTTGGTTGCTTAACTCGTAAATCCTGCGAACGCAGAAATCGACAAATTGTCTTCTCTGTCTGGCGGGTATCTGCTGGACGAGTTCCGCTTCGAGTTTCATAATCGCCTCTCTGCGTCGCTCGGCGGCAATCCTTGCCTCGACTTTTTCCTGCATTTCTTCGAGGGGCATAAAAGTTTTGCCCCTTTTGCCTTCGAGCTTCATAATAAAGATGTGCCCATCGACTTCTTTTGGCCCGGCGATTTCTCCGGTCTCGACTTTTTCGGCCATTGCGGCAAGTACGTCATAGGGCTGTCTGAGGTTCTCAGGGTGGACGGGCTGCCATAATCCTCCTTCGGCGGCCCGGTGTCCCTGTGAATAGTCCCAAGCCATTTTTGCGAAATCCTCGCCGGCGCTGAGACGTTCGACTAATTCGGCAGCGAGTTCTCTTGCCTGTTCGAGATTAGTTTTGTTTGGATCGGGCGTTTCCAGTTCTGCGGGTCTGATATCAATGAGTCGAAACTCTACAGTCCCCTCGAGTGCGAAGAATTCCTCCTTCAACTGGTTATATCGTTCAACCAGTTCGTTGTGAGTAATCGGGCGTGGCTTTGGCAGTTTGGATGCAAGGTATGACTGGGTCAGGATGGCATTTTTTTGATGTTCTTTGAAGCTGTCCCAATCCATTCCCATTTGTTTGAGGACCTTTTCCGCTTCGGTGTAATCGCCATTAAATCCTGAAAGGAATCTTCGTACTTCCTGAGCGGCCGCGTTTTGTAGCGCTTGTTCGGATTGTTCACTGACATTTTTTTTTGCCTGCTCTTGAAGGAGGATATCCGAAAGTTTCATCGAAAGAATCCGCTGGATCTGCGGTTGAGCCTGCAATTTAAAATCCTCAAATGCGATGCCTTGTGCTTTGGGGAGCAAATATTCTTTTAGAGGAATTACGATTCCCTCCTGTTCGACCATCGAATCGATGACATCTGCGCTGCTTACGGTCTTGGGTCCGACCGAGAGGACGAACCCGCCTGAAGCTTCGGGAAGTCCGTTGGTCTGCGGAAGGGGTATTGCGGAAAGCTCCTCTGGGGTATACTTTGGCTTCTTGCTGCCGGAACAGCCGCCGACGAACAGAAGCAGGCACATAGTTACAAGAGCGAGGCTGCGCATCAATAAAATTTCCTTAATATATAGTCGATTCAGTCTGTATTACCGTTGTTAATAGTAATCCTTTACGCCCTGAAGTCCAACATAATCGGCAAAACAGCGAGCGGCCACATCAAATATATCGACATACGTTGGTAAATTGCTGAAGGGTCAATCGGCGGGCGTTTTTGTATTTCCCGGAAGTGAAAAGCGGGTAAGCCGAAGCGTCGTGCGATAATCAAGGCTACCACTGTGCCTCAACGTAGGGGCCGATGGGGCCTTTTGGGGTGGCTTTTGGACGGGAGTTGACTATCGCTGTTGCGATTGCTATGTCAGTTGCGTGGGTGATTTTGATATTCGAGGGGTCGGTTTTGACGATTGAGACTTTCTCGCCGATTGCTTCGACTAATTGAGCGTCGTCGCTGATTTTGGTTTTGTCGAGGTTTTTGAGGTTGTCGTAAGCTTTTTTGAGCAGGTCGGTTTTGAAGATTTGCGGCGTCTGGGCTTCGTAGAGGCCTGTGCGGTCGACGGTTTGAACGATTGCGGCTTCTTCGACCTGTTTTACTGTGGCTACGATCGGGCTGGCTAATATCGCGGCGCCTGTTTCCGCTGCTTTTGCGATGCACTTATCGATCCAGTCGGCTGTTACGCAGCATCGAACGGCGTCGTGGACGGCGACGAGGTCGATATTATCTTTGATAAGTTCGAGTGCTTTGGCGACCGTGTCGAAGCGTTCGTCTCCGCCGATGCAGATTTTTATGCCGTGAAACTGGAGATTCGGTCCCCACTTGACTTTTACGAGTTCCTTATCCTCGGGTGATATAGCCAGGAGCACCTGCTTTACGTCGTCACGGTTTGCAAAGAATTCGACACTTCGCATGAAAGCGGCCCGTCCTGCGACATCGACAAAGGGTTTCTTCCTTTTGCCGCCAAAGCGTTTGCTTGCTCCAGCGGCACAAATAATCGCCGCAACATTATCAGCCATAGTACATTCCTACCAAATCTTTCAAAACGCCAATTGCTAAAACTCGATACCGTTCCTGGCCCTTATTCCCTTATCAAAGGGATGCTTGATTTTTTTCATATCCGTCACTAAGTCGGCCAGGGCGATTAACTCTTTGGTTGCACCGCGGCCTGTCATCACGATTTCGACAGCCGGGTTCCTGTTTTCGATGAGATTCTTGATATCCTCAATTGTGGCAAGTCCCTTTGAATGGCAGTAGATTAGCTCGTCGAGTATGAGCACGTCACAGTCTTTTTTCTCAGCTATCTGCGTGATTTCTTCGAGGGCTTCGCTGATTTCATTTTTCACGTCGGCGATTGTCTTTTCGTCTTTTGATGATTGAGCCATGTTCCAGTCTGTTTCGAGCGTTTCGACGCGGATTTCGGCCTTACTGAGTTTAAGGGCGAGACGTTCGCCTGTGTCGAGTGAGGGGGGCTTTAGGAACTGGTATACCAGGACCTTATTGCCTTGGCCGGCCGCACGCAGGGCCAGGCCGAAAGCCGCGGTGGTTTTGCCCTTGCCGTCGCCGGTATAAATCTGAACAAGCCCTTTTTCAAGCATGTGGATATATTAAGGGCAAGGGCTGGAAGTGAAAAGTTAAAAGTAAAAAGGCTTAGGCAACGAGCCCATGGGTTGTGCATTGCTGAAAGCAGGGACATTTCGCTTTATACAGACTACCGGCTATTGACTCCTAACCGACTATATAGTTACGGCTTTGAGTTTTTGCTCTGTTTCGCTGTCTTCTTCTGTTTGCTCACCGGGTTTGAAAGGCAGCGGTTCGGCGAACTGAATTGCGACTCGCCGCATGAAACCATTAACATTTTCAACGCGGCAAATATGGCCGGAGCGTGTGAAACTGGCCATGTCGAAACTGTCTCCGGGGCCAAATTGCGGAACGCTGAATCGAGTGGTAATGTGCTGGCCTGCATAGGGACAATTCTCGTCGGCATGGCATGTGAATGCGGCGCCTCCGCTTGAGACATCCACCATTTGTCCCTGCGAAAGCATGTCGTCGAAATCTTCCGCAAACCAAACGGGCCAATGATAACGTAGTCTGTGTTCTGTTCTTCGCTCGTTATTTTTTTCCATTTTTGGTTCCCCGAAATTTTTGTTCTTTAGCAATGTGGAGGTCGACATGTTCGGGGGGCGACTTTATGAAGTGCTGCCGAGAAAATCGGCTCTGTTTCGGCTGTTAAGGCAGATTGGCTTGTTTTGGGGCGGCAGCGGCGGAATGGCGAAAACAGTTTTTTTCATTTTTTTTGCGGCGGGGCGGCAATGTTCCCATAACCAAACGTCGTCTGAAATATGTTGGGGTGGAAAAATCGATTTTGATTAGACTAAAAGGGTTGCATCGATTGTATTATAGGTGACGAACGGTCGTTTTAATGCAGGTCATACGGGTAATTGATGTTTGAAGATAAGCTGCTTATATGGAAGTTCAGGCGAGGCGACGCCGATGCGCTTCGGCGGATATACGCCGGTTATAAGGATGACCTGTTGCGATTAGCGACGGCGCTGCTTAGCCGGACGAGCGTGGCCGAGGATATTGTGCACGATGTATTCCTTGATCTTGCCGGGTCGCGCGAAAAGCTCAGATTAGGCGGCAATCTCAAGGGTTATCTAACGATCTGCGTTGCAAATCGGGCTCGCAATGTGAATAAAACAGCCCGGATTCGCAAAAGCGTCGGTCTGGATGAAGCGCAGTCGGCAGCGTCGAGTGCTAAAAGGCCGGAGCAGTGGATTATTTACAATGAGCGGTTCAGGCGACTTAATGAGGCTCTTGACGAACTGCCATACGAGCAGCGCGAGGCGATAATCCTGCATTTGCACGGTTCGATGACGTTTAAGGCAGTTGCCGGATTTCAGGCCGTGTCGATCAATACGGCCCAGAGCAGATATCGCTATGGGCTGGAAAAACTACGCTCAATTTTGGATAGCGAGGCAGAATAATGAAACCGTCGGAAAATATAGAAGAGTTGATCGCGGGCGTGCGGTTGGAAACCAACACAAAAGCCGACAAAGCCGTCCTCGACGATGTCTTAAACACACTGGAGACTTCAAAAAACAAAAAATCGGCCACACTCGGCCCGAATATATGGAGAATAATTATGAAAAGTAGAATGACAAAACTCGCTGCTGCGGCGGTGATCATAGTAGCAGTTGCATTTAGTATAAATCTTTTAGACAAGACCACGGCGCCGGCCTATGCTGTGGAACAAACAATCCAAGCCATGCGTTCTGTCAGTTCAGTCCACGCGTATTGTACCGATTGGGATAATAGTCAGGGTGAAAGCTGGGCTCAGATCAATCCCGAGACGGGCGAAGAAGAATATCATTATTCAGACCAGGGCAATCTATTAATTGTCGCAACTCCAGAGGTGACCTATTTCTACCACAAAGACAAGAATCGTGTGAGAATCCAAAAAGGGTACGTTCCAGCATCCGAAGTACGTATTTCCCGATTTTTTGAAGACATGGCCATGTGGGTTCAGGAACACGATGGTGAGCTTGAATTTCATCGGCAATTTGATGAAGATCTTCAGAAAGAAGTCATTATGGTTCATGTGACTATGTCAGTTCAAGGGGCGGAGTTTATTGTTCGAATTGATACACAGACGAAATTGCCAATCAATATTGAATCGATTAAATCTAAGCCTGGCCAAGGGGTCAAAAGAGTCGATCAACTGGAATACAATGTGTCAATACCGGAAGGAATATTCGATTTTGAAATACCCGAAGGTGCTGAAATTGTTAACATACCCTAAGTCACGACAAAGAGGTGGAACAGACAGATGTGAGTATTTGCGGTCAGGCCGGGCTGGTTTTGGCTCGGCCTTTTTCTTAGAGTTTGTTTTGGAGTTGGTGTACGAGTTTGGTGAATTGTTGGCCTCTTTGTTGGTAGTTTTTGTATTTGTCGTAGCTTGCGCAGGCTGGGGTTAGTAGGACTGTGTCGCCGGGGGTTGCGAGTTGGTGGGCTCGTTCTACGGCTTCACTCAATGACCCTGTAATTTCAATCTTTGTTTTCTCTGTGGTCTCTGTGGCTAAGTTCTTTTGAATTGCTTTGGCGATTTTTTTGGCGGTTTGGCCTGTGAGGATTGCGGCTTTGGCATGTTTTGCTATTTTTTTGCCGAGGTTGTCGAATGGGGTTTGTTTGTCGTATCCTCCGGCGATTATGATTTTTGGCGTGTCGAATGCATCGAGGGCGGTCATTGCGCCTTCTGGGGTGGTGGCTTTTGAGTCGTTGTACCAGCGGACGCCGTTTATTTCTGCGATTAGTTCGAGCCTGTGAGGCAGGGCTTTGAAATCGGGCAGGGCTGTTTTTATCTGCTGGTCGGTGATGCCGAAGTGTTTTGCGATTGTCATTGCGGCGGCGAGGTTTGAAAGGTTGGCCCGGCCGGGGAGGGCGTACTTATCTTTCATTTCCTGGCTGACATCAGCGGCTGAGAATTTTATGCATAGCCTGTCTTTATCGGCGTTGTATTTTTCGAACCACCGGTTTGCGATTTTGTCTTCGGCGTTGAAGATTGAGACGGCGGGGCGGCCAATGCCAGGTTTCTGGAATTCGAAGATGGTCTGCTTGGCGGCGCAATAGGTTTCGAATGTACCGTAGCGGTCGAGATGGTTGGAAGTCATGTTGGTCAGGAGGGCGACGTTCGGTGCTTTCTTAATCTCGGCTAGTTGTTCGATCTGGAAACTTGATAACTCCAGTACGACCAGGTCGTTCGGGTGGATTTGATCGAGGATAGTCAGTAGTGGTTCGTTGCCGATGTTGCCGCCGAGCCAGACGTTTTCGTCTTGCGCGTTTTTAAGCAGGTGGGTTGTTAGTTTGGCGGTGGTGCTTTTGCCGTTGGCGCCGGTTATTCCGATTTTTGTTGCGGGGCAGAGTTCGAAGAAGATGTTTATTTGGGATGTGACGAATCTGTTACGTCGGCGGGCGACTTTTAGGAATTTATTATCAGGGGCGACGGCGGGATTGGCTATGATGACGTCAGCCTGTTCGAAGTGGGTCTGGTCGTGTGCGCCTAAGTGAAACTCAATCGGGCCGAAATCTTTTAGTTGTTCGAGTGAATCTTTGAGTTCGTCGGCCGACGCAAGGTCGGTGACTATTACTTTTGCTCCCGCATCGCAGGCGAATCTGGCTGCATCGACTCCGCCGCCGAAGTGGCCCAGGCCCATTACCAGAACCGTTTTGCCAGCGAAGAACTCCTTTTCCATATTCTCTCAGGGCTTTTGCGGAATTTTAGAGCAGCGTCTCCATGGCTTTTGCCAAATCGACCTTGGCGTCTATTACGGCCTGCTCGATACACCTCTTCCAGTCGGTTCCGAACTGCTCTTTATATTTTGGTCTCTCGTATGCGTAGATTATCGAGCGCGAGGCATTGATGAGGGCTCCTGTGCCGTCGGGTTTGCAGAATTTGATGCAGTCGGCTGCTTCTGCTCCCTGCGAGCCGTAGCCGGGGACGAGGAACCAGACTTTGTCGTATTTTTCGCGCAGGGCGGTGGTGACATTGGGTGCTGTTCCACCGACAATCATTCCGATGTTGCTGTAGCCGTTCTTGCCGATACGTTCGGGTTGGTTGGCGATTGTTCCGACGACTTCGGCGATTTTTTCGTACATTTTCTGCCCGTCTTCGGCGGCGAAATCCTGGATGTCCGCTGCCGATTCATTACTGGAGCGCACCCAGACGAAGACGCCTTTACCCTGCTGGTCGGCGACATCTGCGAAGGGCTCGATGCCGTCGACGCCGGCGAAGCCGTTTATCGTGATAGCGTCGGGAGCGAGGGTGTCCTCAAGGCCGGACAGTTCGGGATTTTGCAGATGGGCTGCGGCATATAGCTTGGCGGTGTGTCCTATGTCGCCGCGTTTGACGTCGCCGATGATCTCCAGACCGAGATCCTCGGCCTCGGCAATTAAGGCGTAGTACGTTTCGAGGCCTTCCCATAAGTACTTCTCGAAGTAAGCGATGTTTATTTTCACAGCCGATACCATCGGTGCGATTATTCGCGTCGTTTGGGTGCAGAAGTCGAAAATCGCATCTACAGCGGCGGCGGCGTCGAACTCATCGTTCATGTCGCGATGGCCTTTGATGGCCTCGGGTAATCGGCTGTAAACGGGGTCGAGTCCGACTACGAGTGAGGTCTTTTTGCTCTTTACCGCATCACAAAGTCTGTCACCAAAATGACTTGCCATATATCAGTTGTCCTTCCTTTGGTCCAATCAATATTTTTTTCGCCCAAAACTCTGAGCGGAAAACCCTTTTTACCATACCTTTGAACTACTATAATCAGGCACAGTGGTTCAGGCAAGAGGCAAATAAAAAACTGTGATAAGGGCAGTGATGAAGGTCAGGAGCAAAAGCAAATCCCGGAAACGTTACCTGCTATGGGCCGGTGTGAGTGTTTTCATTGCTGTTGTTTTCATAGTTTTTCTGCTTTTTTACAAGCCCGTCGGTTCGGCGTCGGCGTCGGCTGAGGACGAGAGCAAGGTCAGCAGGTATTTAACGCACGTGTTGGCGCCTCAATTCTACAACGGCATCCAGGAGGGCGAACCTTTTGATTTGGTGGTGGCTCAGGACGGGATAAACGACATCATCGCCCGGTACGAATGGCCTCGGAAGTTTGATGGGACTGAATTCTCGACGCCGGTAGTGCATTTTGTGCCCGATAATATAGTTCTGATGGGAACGGTGACTTTCAAAGACCTTGATTTTGTGGTCACTATCGTTGTCAAACCGGTTTTTGACGAGCAGGGGCTTTTGAATCTGAGGGTGAGAAGAGTGAATATTGGGGCGATGAATATAACGTTCTTAGCGGGTATTATCGCCGGGACAATATATCAGAACCGCGTTGCCGCAGAGCCGCTGGACGAGGACGACTGGCGGGCCAGGATCGCGGCCTCGCTGCTGAATAATGTGCCTTTCGATCCGGTCTTCGCATTTGAAGATACCAATGTCCGCATTGAGAAAGCAACGATTACGCAGGGAAAACTAATCCTTCGTCTTGTTCCGCTTGATATCTGAGCGTCGTCGCCAGCTTACCTGCCGGGTGGTTGTGGGGGAGCGACGGACTTTAGGATTTGGTTGATTATGTTTTGGTGGTCTTCGTAGTCGGTGTGCATAAATACGAAGGCTACGGTCTTGCCGGCGAAGCGTTTCATGTAAAAATCGATGTGGCCGGTTGCGTCGGAGGCGTCAAATACGGCGCGACAGGAGATTCTGGTTTTTCGCCATTTATTGTATGTGGCATGTTCGACGGTGAAGGATCCGTCGTATGTGACCCTGCGACGGGACTGGCCGGTCTGGCCGAAGAAGAATGCGGGCTTTATTGCAGCGATTTCGGAGATGGCGGGTTCGATTATTTCCGGAGGGTCCTCTATAATATAGATGCGCAACTGAAGGTCGGCGAATGAGAGGTACTCCTGGCCCCAGCCCTCTCCGCCAACGTGGGCGGCGCAGGCTTCGAAAGGCAGGACGGAGTTTACAATCATTGCATATTCGAAATCCCAGTCGCCTTCTGAGTCCTTGACCGAATCCAGTTGCGGGTGGGAGAGGTGAAAGTTGTCTTTATAATCGTTATGCCACCGGGTCCACTCGTGGGGCACGTCGAACTTGAGTTTCACCGGTGATATCAGGATTGATTTGTAGTCGCTAGTGGTTGCTGTTGACGGAACGGGAACCGGTTTTTTCTTTGATTTTGTCGGTTTTGTCATTGCATCGAGGTCCCATACCAGGGCTGTTCCATCGTCCCCGCCTGATATGAGGCGCCTTCCGTTGGGGCTGAAGGTCAATGCGCTTACTTTTGCGCCGGCTGGGCCGCGATACCGGCTCTGCCATCCGTGGCCGGTGCGTGCGGCAATTGGCTGGTCTGTGGATGTTGATGCGTCCCAGAGGTAGACTCTGCCGTCTTCGGTGCCGGAGGCGACCATCCTGGCGTTCGGTGAGAAGGCGACTGAAAAGACTTCGTGCGGGTGTTTGAAGCTGGCTATTTGTTTGCCAGTTTTCACGCTCCAGACGCAGACGGTGTTGCTGCTCTTTGGTGGTGATGAAGAGGATTTTGGTCCGTCGGCGTAGAAGCCGAAGAGAACGCCGTGTCCCGAGGCGATTAACTGGCCATCGGCGGAAAAGGCCAGGGACGTAAGGGCGTCGCCGTCGGTTTCAAATTTGGCCACTTCTTTGCCTGTTTCTACTTCCAGCAAAGTAATCGGGGTATAGGGGCCTTTATGGACCCCGGTTTTGTCCATGATGGTTCTGCCGCCGATGCTTGCAAATGCCAAGATTTTACTATCGGGTGACCAGGCCGTGACGTTTACGCTACGATTGAGGTCGAGTTTTCGAATTTCCTTGCCGTTGACGGCGTTCCACAGACGAAGCACACGCTTTCTGTCCATCGTCACCAGGGTTTTGCTGTCGGGAGCGAAGGTAATCAGCTCGATCCAATCTTCATGCCCTCGAAGCGTATTTAGAACCTTTTGCGTTGGCAGTTCTTGAACTATGACCGAATGATCCTGGCGTCGTGAGGCCACCATGCGTCCGTTGGCTGAGACTGTGCCTTCGGGGCCTTTGAATGCTCGGTTGTGTTCATAGGTGGCGGCGTTCCAGAAGTTTACGTTTCCCTCTGAGCCTGCGGTGATGACTGTTTTTCGGTCGGGCGAGAACGTCACATCTTTGATGCTGCCGGGATGGCTGCGGGCTTTGATGATTTCGCTGCCTGTGACCGGGTTCCACAGGCGTATCATGCCTGAGTTGTCGCCAGTAGCTAATATGCTGCTATCGGGTGAGAATGCCATTGAAAAGGCACGAGCTTTGCGGTTTTTGAATTCTTTGCCGGTATTGAGGTTGATGATCGAGATGCTTCCGCCGCTGCCTTCCCAGGCCGACACCAAAAGCCTTCCGTCCGGAGAAAACATTATTCTGCCGCAGTAGCCTTCATCGCGTTTGGGAGGCGGCGATTCATAGATGGTCTTTTTCGATTGTTGATTCCACACGCGGATTGAGCCACCGTTGCTTGCTTCGGCGACAGACTGACCGCCGTGTGAAAGGGCTGCAGGTCCTGCTGTCTTGATGCTGCGAATTTCTTCGCTTGTTTGGGCGTCCCAGAACTGTATCTGACGTCCTTGTCCGATACGAATCACAGATATGATTTTCTTGCCATCGGGGCCAAAGGATATGGCGCCTCCGTATCTCTCCGGCAGCGAGATGGTATTGATATAATCGCCTGTGGCAACATCCCAGAGAGGTATTTCTTCGTTGGCGATTGCGGCCACCGTTTTGGAATCGGGCGAGAAGGCTAACGAAGCTATGCTTTTTTTGTGCCAGATCTTTCTCAAAAATCTGCCGGTTTTGACGTCCCAGAGTGCGACGTGGTAGTGGCTTTGGCTACCGGAGGCGAGGATTTTGCCGTCGGGAGAGAAGGCTGCTGTACTGGCGGCGTATTGACCTACGATCTTGTGAAGCATTCGGCCGGTAGATGCCTGCCAGATGGCAATTTGGCCGCTGCTAGCTGATGCGATCATGGCGCCGTCTGCAGAGAAGGCGAGCGATTTGACCTCGTCGGCATGCCGCAGCCGTTGCGTTCCGAGCCTTGCTATTGCCGCCTGAGGCAGAGGATCGCCGTAGGAATCGACGATAACGTCCGGATAACCGGTAGTTGGGAGAACGCAGATTATTGTTAGAATCACCACTATAGAGCTGTTGAGCTTGTTCATTTTCTCTCCTGTACTCTTAAATGCACATGGTACAAAAAAATCAGCCCGGCATCAAACTTTCGTTATAACATTCCGTACTAACTTCGTTTTGGCAAAGGACTTGATAGTCGGAGCCTGCCTTTCTATGTTAATGACGCTGAAATCGCGGAAACGGTTTACAGGGCTTTTAAGAAAGGTCGGAAACGCAACGGGATTGTTAAACTGGGCAATTTGTTGCGATTTGGGCCGAGTCAGACTGGTCTGAAATTGGGGTATTTGCCAAAAAAATGTGTAAATTCGTCAAAAAAGTTATTGCCCCCGCTAACTCGGACGATTAGTATGGCTGGTTTAGTTATAAGGATTAACGGCTGCCAAAGCTAAATTTAGGGTGCTGACAGATGGTTTTAACAGGATTAGCGAACCGTGCAGAGTAAGCGAACACAGCGTTTGTGTGGCTGCATTTTTGCGCATGTGGTAGCTTGGGAATCGGTGTTTCCGCTTCGGCGTGCTGAGGCGAACGAAGTTTTTGGCCTGGCGTTGGTTAGAGTTTTACCGTCAGGCGTGGAGTTTATTGGGAGGCGGCTTATGTGATGTAAGGCCGGATTAGACTTCTGTTCGTCGAGGTGTTTGTTGAAGTGGAAACTGTTTGGGTTTCCACTTTTTTTTGCCCGATTCATGAGGGCGCGTGGCATGGAGATGTTAGTATTATGAGTCAGGAATTATTGAGAATAGTCGACAACATCGCGCGCGATAAGAATATCGACAGGGAATCGATTTTTGCGGACCTGGAAGAGGCTATGGTATCCGGGGCCAGGAAACATTTTGGGGAGCCGGAAGGCGATGTTGTTGTTAGTATCGACCGCAATACCGGAGCGATCACCGCCTTTAAGGATGGTGCGCAGATCGATATCAGACAGTTGGGACGAATCCCCGCCCAGACGGCGAAGCAGGTGATGATACAAAAGATACGTGCCGATGAGAGAGACAGTATTTACGCCGAGTTCGTCCAGCGAAAAGGCGAAATCATAAGTGGTGCGGTCGTGCGTTTTGAAAGCGGCACGCTGATTGTGGATTTGAATCATCGCACGGAAGGTTTCATGCCGCGAAACGAACAGATAATGGGTCAGACGCACCGACCCGGCGAGAGAATTCGATGCCTGATTCTCGATGTCAAGGAAGTGTCGAGTCAGGTCAAGATCATTCTCTCTCGTACACATCCGGATTTTATCCGCAAGCTTTTTGGAGTAGAAGTTCCTGAGATCAGCGAAGGCATTATTGAAATTCGTGGTTTGGCGCGTGAGGCCGGTTACAGGACGAAGGTTGCGGTGATTTCCTATGACGACAAGGTCGACCCTGTCGGGGCGTGCGTAGGGGTGCGTGGGAGCAGGATAAAGAACATTGTCGACGAACTAGGCGGCGAAAAAATAGACATTGTTCGCTGGAACGATTCTTCTCAGGTTCTTATCACGAATTCGCTCATGCCTGCGAAGGTAAGTGAAATCGCGCTTTGCTTTGAGTTGGGAAGGGCGACGGTCGTTGTCGATGAGGATCAGCTTAGCCTGGCTATTGGCAAACACGGGCAGAATGTTCGGTTGGCGGCAAGACTGACGGGATGGGATATCGATATTCTTACTCCCGAGGAATACAATCAGGGCGTGGAGCGCCTGGCAAATTGCATCAAGTCTATAGAGGTCGCCGATGATACTATCGTGGATAAGCTCATCGCGCTTGGCGTCATATCAATACTGGATCTGGAGGATGTGGGGGTCGAGCCGCTGGTAAAGGATCTGAATGTCGAGGCGGAAGTTGCGAAGAAAATCATTGCCGCGGCCAACGAGGCCACAAAACAGTTGGCCGCTGAATCGAAAAAGATTCAGGCCGAGGGCGTGCTCAAGCAAGAGACCGAGACGCAGACGCAAACTGAAAATGCCGGATAATAATGCAGTGGAGTTTCCGGTATCAGGATTGATATTACAGGGATTTTGGAAAATTAAGATAATAAGGTTATTTGCAAGAAGTTAAGAATCTCTTATGGCTACTACGAGAGTCTATATTTTGGCTAAGGAACTTGGCGTCAAGAGTGCGGCAATTGTGAAGAAATGCCAGGATGAAGGTCTGGAGATTAAGAACCACATGGCGGTAATTTCCGCCGGTCTGGCGGCGACGATTCGAGAATGGTTCAGCGAGGGCGACAACGTTAGTACCGTTGAGACGACAGAAAAAGTCGACCTGAAAAAAGTAAGAGTCAAAAAGAAAACGAAGCGCAAGAAGGCTACGAAGAAGGCGGAATCAGAAGATATCGAGGTGGCCGGGGAAGTCGTGCAAACAGCGGTATTGCCTGAGCCGGCTCCGGAGCCGACGGTCGCTGCCGGGGAGATCGTAGTAGAGGGGCAGGATGAGTTGGTTGTTCAGGAGGCGGAGGCCGAAGCCGAGGTTGAAGCCGAGCAAGTCACGCAAGAGCGACCCGCGGCAGCGGCAATTGTCGAAGAGCCGAAAGTGGTCGAGCCCGAGCCTGTAGTGCCGGCGGGACCTATGCTGGAAAAGCCTGATCCGGCAAAACTCAGCGGGCCCCAGGTGATTCGTGTCGAAGAGCCGGAACCATTACGACGGCCTCCAAGACCAAAGCAAAGATACGATGCGCCTGTTACGGAACCGTTGATGCACAGAGGACGGGGCGTGGAGCCGGCGGGTGAGATCTCTGCAGGTGACAAGAAGGGC